>Ga0214545_1000302_pt1 | contig 72184 bp, 43 predicted proteins | sample CNSS4metaG_FD_160064 | JGI IMG/M metagenome (GOLD analysis project Ga0214545, IMG submission 160064) | Root nodule microbial communities from cowpea collected in UCLA plant growth center, Los Angeles, California, USA - CNSS4 | ecosystem: Host-associated > Plants > Roots > Nodule | place: USA...
ATGTATTAGTGTTTGCACTTCATCTCACAGAGAAGAAGAGAAGCAATGAATTTGTTGTTGGTGGTGGAAACCTCAGCACGAGATCCTTGAAAGCTTTAGGTTTTTTCACCCTTACATTCCCTGATGTGTTTATTTAAGATGAAGAATATCTATTTGAATTTGAATGTAGTTCTTTATTTGATTTCTTCTTGGTGTTGAACTGTTTGTGTTCGTTCGTTTTTAGCACCTCGCCAGAGTTCGGATGTGGTTAAAAATCCCATTTTGATCGGCTACGGTTTCATCTATTTGAATTTGAATGTAGTTCTTTATTTGATTTCTTCTTGGTGTTGAACTTTTTGTGTTTGTTCCTTTTTGGCACCTCGCCAGAGTTCGGATGAGGTTAAAAATCTCATTTTGATCGGCTACGGTTTAGGATTACTTCTCTACGGTTTTCGTCACTATAATTCAATTTCTATTGACTTGATCACCAGATATACGTGGTGAACTGTGAATTTTTTCCTGCAGTGGTGTCTGGTGTTTGGATTGTAGAGCATCTCATGGAGCATGTTATGGGCGATCATGTCCCACTGGTTTTTTAATTCCTATATTGATCTTTTGTGTACTTCGTTTTTATAGTCTTAAATCTATTACCTTCTATTACTAGTTATATACTTCTTGTATTGTTCTTTACAGAGATGTGTGGGATAGGATTGGGGCAACAATGGCACGAGATTCCTCGAACATTTGTCTTTAGGGTGTGGCTAAGTTGAAAAGACAGATCTTGGAGTCATTCCTTTCATTTTAGTATTGGTGGGCCTAGGATTATTTGTACTGTTTATTAATCTGAATTTTCTATTCTGAAATTTGCTTTTTGTTTCCTCTTATTATCGGTTATGTATTAGTGTTAGCACTTCATCTCACAGAGAAGAAGAGAAGGAATGAATTTGTTGTTTTTGGTGGAAACCTCAGCACGAGATCCTCTAAAGCTTTAGGTTTTGTCACCCTTACATTTCCTGATGTGTTTATTTAAGATGAAGGATATCTATTTGAATTTGAATGTAGTTCTTTATTTGATTTCTTCTTGGTGTTGAACTGTTTGTTTATGTTCCTTTTTAGCACCTCGCTAGAGTTCGGATGAGGTTAAAAGTCCCATTTTGATCGGCTACGGTTTAGGATATCGTTACTTCTCTACGGTTTTCCTTACTATAATTTAATTTCTATTGACTTGATCACGTGATATACGTGTTGAATTGTGAATTGTTTCCCTGCAGTGGTATCTGGTGTTTGGATTGTAGAGCATCTCATGGAGCATGTTATGGGCGATCATGTCCCATGGGTTTTTATTTCCTAAATTGATCTTTTGTTTTTGTTGTGTACTTCGTTTTTATAGTCTTAAATCTATTGCCTTCTATCACTAGTGATATGCTTCTTGTATTGTTCTTTACAGAGATGTGTGGGATAGGATTAGGGCAACAATGGCACGAGATTCCTCGAACTGTTATCTTTAGGGTGTGGCTAAGTTGAAATGACAGAACTTGGAGTCATTCCTTTCATTTTAGTAGTGGTGGGCCTAGGATTATTTGTACTGTTTATTAATCTGAATTTTCTTTTCTGAAATTTGCTTTTTGTTTCCTCTTATTGTCGGTTATGTATTAGTGTTAGCACTTCATCTCACAGAAGAAGAGAAGCAATGAATTTGTTGTTGGTGGCGGAAACCTCAGCACGAGATCCTCTAAAGCTTTAGGTTTTTTCACCCTTACATTCCCTGATGTGTTTATTTAAGATGAATGATATCTATTTGAATTTGAATTTAGTTCTTTATTTGATTTCTTCTTGGTGTTGAACTGTTTGTGATTGATCCTTTTTAGCACCTCGCCAGAGTTCGGATGAGGTTAAAAGTCCCATTTTGATCGGCTACGGTTTAGGATATCGTTACTTCTCTACGGTTTTCCTCACTATAATTTAATTTCTATTGACTTGATCACCAGATATACGTGTTGAATTGTGAATTGTTTCCCTGCAGTGGTGTCTGGTGTTTGGATTCTAGAGCATCTCATGGAGCATGTTATGGGCGATCATTTCCCACTGGGTTTTTAATTCCTAATTGATCTTTTGTTATTGTTGTGTACTTCGTTTTTATTGTCTTAAATCTATTCCTTTCTATTACTAGTTATATACTTCTTGTATTGTTCTGTACAGAGTTGTGTGGGATAGGATTGGGGCAACAATGGCACGAGATTCCTCGAACTGTTATCTTTAGGGTGTGGCTAAGTTGAGAAGACAGATCGTGGAGTCATTCCTTTCATTTTAGTATTGTTGGTCCTAGATTATTTGTACTGTTTATTAATCTGAATTTTTTTTTTCTGAAATTTGCTTTTTGTTTCCTCTTATTGTTTGTTATGTATTAGTGTTTGCACTTCATCTCACAGAGAAGAAGAGAAGCAATGAATTTGTTGTTGGTGGTGGAAACCTCAGCACGAGATCCTTGAAAGCTTTAGGTTTTTTCACCCTTACATTCCCTGATGTCTTTATTTAAAATGAAGAATATCTATTTGAATTTGAATGTAGTTCTTTATTTGATTTCTTCTTGGTATTGAACTGTTTGTGTTTGTTCGTTTTTAGCACCTCGCCAGAGTTCGGATGAGTTTAAAAGTTCCATTTTGATCGGCTACGGTTTAGGATATCCTTACTTCTCTAAGGGTTTTCCTTACTATAATTTAATTTCTATTGACTTGATCACGTGATATACGTGTTGAATTCTGAATTGTTTCCCTGCAGTGGTGTCTGGTGTTTGGATTGTAGAGTATCTCATGGAGCATGTTTTGGGCGATCATGTCCCACTGGGTTTTTAATTCCTAAATTGATCTTTTGTTATTTTTGTGTACTTCGTTTTTATTGTCTTAAATCTATTCCTTTCTGTTACTAGTTATATACTTCTTGTATTGTTCTGTACAGATTTGTGTGGGATAGGATTGGGGCAACAATGGCACGAGATTCCTCGAACTGTTATCTTTAGGTTGTGGCTAAGTTGAAAAGACAGATCTTGGAGTCATTCCTTTCATTTTAGTAGTGGTGGGCCTTGGATTATTTGTATTATCTAGTAATCTGAATTTTCTTTTCTGAAATTTGCTTTCTGTTTCCACTTATTGTCGGTTATGTATTATCTAGTAATCTGAATTTTCTGTTTGTGTTCCTTCCTTTTTAGCACATTGAGGTTAAAAATCCCACTTTTATCAGACAACGATTCAAGATAACGTGATGTCTTTTTATTTTCTTATATTTGAATTTTCGGAATTTGATCATCAAACATGATCACTTGTCATTTGTTTCTTTGCAGTTGTCTTTGGAGTATGTTTCGTGATTTATCTCATTGGGTGTGAATGATGTTTCCTTTTGTTGAACAACTAACATTAAGATTGTATTGTTATCTGGAGAATAACTTTCGGTACTTTTTTATATGGTCTATATTTGTATTTCCGACAATGTGATATCCTTTTGCTTAACTAGAGAGGGCGTCTAACTGTCCTTTTGGAATAGGATATGAAGTTGGAGATTAAACTAGAAAGGGCGTCTGCTAACTTAAATTTCTCCCTAGCTATTATCACCGTCTTACAGTGTTTGGCTTTACAGAGAGGACAAGCAATGGATGTTTGGAGGTCATGTGAAGTATTAGGTCTTGTTACCCTTACATTTCTTTATTCTTTCGTGATTGGCTGTTTGATGTCTTATGCACTTATCAAAGTCGTGTATGCTGGTATTTGTGTTCATTCCTTTTCAGCAAGTCCCGGAGTCTATGAGATGTTTTTTGGTAATTGAGGATTTTGAGCTCAAGTTTGAAACGGCTGCGGTTTGGGATACCCTGCCTTCTCGATGAGTTTCCTTTCTTTTATTTAATTTTTCTTTCTCTTGACTTGATCGCCTAACATATGGGTTGAATTTTTAATTGTTTCGATGCAGTGGGTATTTTCGTTTACTGTTGTGCTTTTCATGGAGTTTGTTATGAGTATGTTGTGAGCGATAGTGTTCTTAGTTCTTCTCTACTCTTTCGGGGATTGGGGATTTGGAGCTTGGGCTTAGAACGACAGTGGTTTAAGATATTCTCTGCCTTCTCGATGAGTTTCCTTTCTATTATTTAATTTCTCTTTTCTTGATTGAATTTTGAATTATTGTTCTGTTTCCTTATTATTTCCATATCAGGAGTGGTTTCAATCTTGTGTAGTTGGAGTGATTTGAGACAACAAACTTGTTCTGTGATTCTGATTTTAATATGATATCCTTTTAATCCTTTTGGAATATGATATGTTGAGCATAACGATCTATATGAAGTTGGAGATTAAACATGAAAGGAAATTGTTGGAGATAACATAATTTCTTTGAAGTGTTTCCTCTACTTTTATTTAACTTATTCGATTCGAGCCTTCATCTTTTCTTTAATTCTTCTTCTTGGTCTTTACATCCAAGACAGGCAATGAATGTGGAAACTTTTGCACGCGATCCCCTCTGAAGCTTTAGGTTTTGTGACAATTGTTTCTTATGCGTTTATATGACGGATATCTATTTGAATTTGAATGTAGTTCTTTATTTGATTTATTTGATTTCTTCTAGGTGTGGAACTGCTTGTGTTCTTTCCGTTTTGCACGTGAGACTTGAGATTGTTTGAGGATTAAAACCATGTTTTGATCGGTCAATGATTCAGGATAGTCTGATTTCTTCTTAGTTCCCTCTTGATTTCTTGAGATTTGATCAGCAAATATAGATACTTAATTTTCATTGTTTTTTTTTTCAGCTGTGTTCGCAGTATGTTTCATCATTTATCTCATCGATCTTGTTAAGGGGTGATTTGTTTTGAGTTGTCTTGATGTCTATACTTTTTCTTTTTATTGGTGAAAGCTATCAAATCTAGCTGTTTGATCTGTTGTGATTATGTTCATTCCTTTTCAGCACATTAACTGTTGAGGATACGAAAATAATACAATGCTCATGAAGCATGTTATGGGCGATCATGTCACCCTTGGTTTTTAGTTCCTAAATTGATGATTGTTCTATACTTTGTTTTTGTATTCTTAAATTTATCACCTTCTACTACCAGTTATATATTTTTTGTATTGTTCTTTACAGATATGTGTGGGATAGGATTGTGGCAACAGCGGCACAGGGTTCTTGAACTGTTATCTTTTGGGTGCGGTTAAATTGAAAAGGCAGATCTTGGAGTCCTTCATTTCATTTTAGTAGTGGTGGGCCTAGGATAATTTGTGTTCTATTTTAGGTGTTGAACTGTTTGTGTTCATTCCTTTTTAACACATCGAGACTCTAAGTTCGGTTGAGGATTAAAAATCCCATTTTGATCAGACAACAATTCATGATAAACTGATTTGTTTTTATTTCCTTGTATTTGATTTCTTGCCATTTTGATCAGACAACATTGCAGACAACAATTGTCATTTTCTTCTTTGCACGGTGTTTGGAGTATGTTTCATGATTTATCTTATCAGAATAGGATGTGAAAACTAGAAAGGGCGGCTGGTTATAACTTAAATTTCTCCCTAGTGTTTCCTCTACTATTATTTAACTGCCCAAGATAACCTAATTTTTGTCCTTATATTTAACTTCTCTTCACTTGATCACCGAACATTTAGATTGAGTTTTGATTTGTTTTCCTGCAGCTTGTTTGGCTAATGACCTGTATGTCAATCGAGCCTTCAACTTTTCTTAAGTTTTTGGTCTTTACATCCAAAACAAGCATTGGACGTTGGTACTTTAGTACTAGATCCTCTGAAGTTTAGGTTCTGTCATCCTTGCATATTCTGATGTGGTTATTTATAATGATGGATATCTGTTTCAATTTGGTTTTGTCGGAGTGAAGATCTCTAGAATTAGTGAAAATTCATTTATTTGATGGTGTTTAAATGATTTATTTTCCGTAAATTCTTTTTCACCTTTTTAGCTGCTTGCCTGGGTCTCAGAATTTTTTTTTTCCCAGTGATGAAATGAACATCGAAATGAACATCATAATTGTTCAGAACGGCCAACGACTCAACATAAATTAGTAGCTAGTTTCTTCAGGTTTCCTTTCTATTATTTAATTTCTCTGGTATTGATATGCAAACATGAGAATTGAACTGTGATTTGTTTATGTGCAGTGGTGATTAGATTAATTGTGGGCATTGCATCGAGCCCTGTTATGACTTTATTCATTGGTTTTGAATTATTGAATTTGTAAAGTCATCACCTTTCTATACTTTCCTCTTATTAAGAGTGGTTATCGACTTCGTAAAGTTTTTGGCTGTACAGGGATGACAAGCAAGGGGTGTGTGGTGTAGGAGGTCGCGTGAAGTATTAGGTTTTGTTACCTTACATTTTTCTTATTCGTTTACTTGTGACTTGCTGTATGATGTCTATTTCGGCTCACAATAACTTGGTTCCTAATTTCTTCGAGTTTCCTTTCTATTATTTAATTTCTCTGGTATTGATAACCGAACATGAGTGATTTGTTTATCTGCAGTGGTGATTGGATTAATTGTGGGCAATGCATCGAGCCCTGTTATGAGTTTAATCCATTGGTTTTGAATTATTGAATTTTGGAAAGTCATCATCGTCCTATACTTTCCTCTTATCAAGAGTGGTTATCGACTTCTTAGGAGGTCGTGTGAAGTGTAGGTTGTTAACTTTACATTTTTTTTATTCATTTATTCGTGATTGGCTGTTTGTTGTTTACCTTTTCATTCCTTTTCAGCAAATCTTGGAGTCTATGACATTTCTTTTGGCGGTTGAGGATTTAGTGGTTTAGGATATCCTGACATCTCTACGGTTTTCCTTTCTATAATTTAATTTCTCTTGACTTGATCACCAAATATACGTGTTGAATTGTGAATTGTTTCTCTGCAGTGGTGCCTGGTGTTTGAATTATTTTCGTTTAGTGTCGAGCATCTCGTGGAACATGTTAAGGGCGATCATGTTATTGGTGCCTGGTGTTTGAATTATTTTCGTTTAGTGGTGCCTGGTTTTTTAATTCATAAATTGATCTATTGTTATTGTTCTATACTTCGTTTTTATAATCTTAAATGTATCCCCTTTCTATTACCAGTTATAGACTTCTTTTAATGTTCTTTACAGAGATGTGTGGGATAGGATTGTGGCAACAATGGCACGAGATTCCTCGAACTGTTATATTTAGGGTGTGGCTAAGTTGAAAAGACAAATCTTGGAGTCATTCCTTTAATTTTCGTCGTGGTGGGCCTAGGATTATTTGTATTCTCTTTTAATCTGGATTTTGTTTTCTCAAATTTGCTTTCTGTTTCCACTTATTGTCGGTCTTGTATTATTCTCACTACATCTCACAGAGAAGAGAAGCAGTGAATTGTTGTTTGTGGGGGAAACTTCAGCACGAGATCCTCTAAGGTTGAGGTTAAAAACCCCATTTTGTTGATTGACAACGATCTAGGATAACCCAATTTCTTTTCATTTTCTTATATTTTTTATTTCTTGGTATTTGATCAGCAAACATGATTACTCAATTTTCATTTGTTTCGTTGCAGCTGTGTTTGGTGTATGTTTCATGATTTATCTCATCGAGCATGTTGAGGGATGATGTGTTTCCTTTTATTGATCAACTAACATTAGGATCGAATTGCTGTCTGGCGGTACTTTTATATGGTCTATATTAATATTTTTGGCTATAATTTGATATCCTTTTTCTTAACTAGGAAGGGCGTCTAACTATCTTTTTGGAATAGGATATGAAGTTGGAGATTAAAGTAGAAAGGGCGTCTGCTAACTATCCTTTTGTTTTTGGCTTTACAGAGAAGACAAACAATGGAGTTGTGGTTTTGGAGTCATGCAATGTATTAGGCTTTGTTACCCTTACATTTTCTTATTTGTTTTTGTCACTGGTTTTGATGTCGGATGCCTATCAAAGTCGTGTATGCTGGTATTTGTATTCATTCATTTTCAGCAAGTCCTGGAGTTTGAGATGTTTTTTTGGCGATTGAGGATTTAGAGCTCAAGTTTGAAACGACTGCGGTTTACGATATCCTGCCTTCTCGATGAGTTTCTTTTTGTCATTTAATTTTTCTTGACTTGATCATTCTATTGTTCTATTATTTCCCTTGACTTGATCGCCAAACATATTACTGTTTGTTATGGAGTTTGTTATGAGCATTGAGCGATTTACCCATGGTTGTAAAATTTTTAAATTTGTCTATTGTTCAATACTTGATTTTTAATTCTTAAATTTATCGTCTTGTCTTGTACTACCAGTCATAGCTGTCTGGAATTCTTGTTCTTTACAGAGATGTGTGGGGTGGGATTGTGGAAACAGAGGCAGTAGATTCCTTGGACTGCGAAGTTTAGTACGACTATGGCTTAGGATATGAGTTTCCTTTCTATTATTTAATTTCTCAAGTTGTTCTGTGATATGGAGCCACTTCTTGGTATTTTTTTATATCATCTATACAAGTATTTCCGATTTTAATATGATATCCTTTTGGAATAGGATATGTTTGAGCATAACGATCTACATGAAGTTGGAGATTAAACATGAAAGGCAATTGAAGATAACATAATTTCTTTGAAGTGTTTCCTCTATTTTTATTTAACTTCGACAACCAATGGATGTGGAAACTTTAGCACGAGATCCCCTCCGAAGCTATAGATTTTGTTATTTCTTTTATTTATAATGATGGATATCTATTTGAATTTGATTGTAGTTCTTTATTTGGTTTATTGTATTTCTTCTAGGTGTTGAACTGTTTGTTCTTTCCTTCTAGCACGTCCAGACTTTTGAGATTGAGATTGTTTGGGGATTACAATCATGTTTTGATCGGTCAATGATTCAGGATAACTTGATTTCTTTTTAGTTCCGTCTTTTGATTTCTTGGGATTTTATCAGAAAATATGGATACTTAATTTGCCATTTTTTTTTTGCAGTGGTGTTTGGAGCATGTTTCATCATTTATTTCATTGATCGTGTTAAGGGGTGATGTTTTTTTTTTTAGTTTTGTATAGTTTTTCTATACTTTTTCTTTTGGTTTGTGAAAACTATTAAATCTAGCTGTTTGATCTGTTATTATGTTCATTCCTTTACATTTTGTTATACATTTATTTGTGACTCTAGCTGTTTGATGTACTGTCAAATTGTTGTTTGTTGGTATTTGTGTTTACACCTTTTCAGCAAGTCCTGGAGTCTGAGATCTCTTTTGGTGGTTGAAGATTTATAGCTCAAGCTTATAGCAGTTGGGGTATCCTGGCTTGTCGATGAGTTTCCTTTCTATTATTTGATTTTTCTTAACTTGAATTGTTAATTGTGAATTGTTTCTCTGCAGCAGTGTTTGGTGTTTGGATTATTTTGGTTTAGTATTGTGCATCTCTTTGAGGTTGTTATGAGCGCTCTCTTGGACCATGTTATCAGCTTTTTCCCTTAGTTTTTAATTCCTAAATTGATCTATTGTTTGTCTTTCGTTTTTATATTCTTAAATATCAGTTATAGATTTCTTCTATTGTTATTTATAGAGGTGTGTGTAGGGTTGCAGTAAGGGTGGCAGAAGATTCCTCGGTTTAGTTCTTCTTTTACTCTTAAATTATTTTTTTTTTCTTTTTCATTAATTTGTGTTTGGCTGAACTTGCTAGTTTGATTTTTATTTTCTTAGGCATTAACAAATTTATGCTGGAGCGGTCTTAGCAGGCGATCATGACCACTGGATTGATTTGTGGTCTTTTGTCACTATGGTTTGTGGCTAAATTTTTACTGGAGTCATTCTTTTCATTTTAGTAGTGCTAATTAGCAATTTGAATTCTATTGGAAACTGTATTTTGTTTTCTCAAATTTGCTTTTTCCACTCTTCGCCGGTCTTGTATTTATTCGCCTTTATTTACTATTGCTTTAGGTTTGCAACCCTTACATTTTTTTTATCCCTTTATTTTTAATGACAGACATTTATTTGCATTTAAATGTAGTTCATTATTTGATTTGATTTGGGTGTTGAACTGTTTGTGTTCATTCTTTTTTAGCACGTCCAGACTATCTCATCGACTGTTTTCATGGATAAGGTCTTGTGATGGTGTTTTTTTGTTCTGTTCTTATTGTTTCTATACTGTCTTTGTGAAATCTTTCAAATCTAGCTGTTAGACTTTGTACCGCCAAATACATGGAACTTATATCACATTTGATGTGTTAAAACTAGTGATTTGTACGAGTATTTTTTATTTATATTTAATATTTAGTTTAATGATAATTTTTTTAAAGACTTTCTATATATTATATTTTGAATTAGAGTCATAATAATTGAAGTAATAAATAATAATAAAACTATTAAAATCTTGTATGTATTATTTAAATTATTAGTTTAAATTATTAGTAAGTATTTTTTGTAGAGGCTACATATGTTGTAATGTGTTAAGTTTAAAGATCAAATAATGATTTTTAATTAAAAAGTTATTTATTGTCTAAAATAAATAATTCAACTTAATTTATAATAAATGATTTAATTTTTAAATTAATTTAATAACAAAAATAACATAGAATATAGAATGGATCAAATAAATAATTTTGAGTGAAAAAAATAACTATATTATATAAAATAAATAATCAATAAATAATTTGGAATATTTTATCTAAATTCTAGAAAAGATAAATGACCTAGGATTTAGATACGATATAATCTGATACTGATATGTTATTTGTTAATTTTGAAGATAAATATCAATTTTGAAAATAATAGGTTAACAATTATTATTTTTGTGTAATTCTAAATTAAAATCAAACGTATTAAATGTCATTTTATTATTTAAAATAAAATTTCATGTTAGGCATCATAATATCTCCCTAAAATTTGATAAAAATAAAGTAAATAATGTAATATTAAGTTGTAATTAACGAAAAAAATGAATAAGTTTCATTATTTATTAAGTTGTAATAAAAATTTGTTAAATTTTCTTTCTTCCATTTTAATATTAATTTGGTTCTTTAATTTTTATTTTGGTTCTTATTTTAGAACATTTGATTATTTTAGAAAATTTAAGTCTTTTTTATTATTATTTTGGAAAGTTTGATAATAGTGATTTCGTTAGTGGTGTACTAAATATTATTAAAATATTAAGTTGATGCAAATTTTACTTAATTTTTTTCAAATTAATTTTAATTACAATGTATTTTATTAATTGATTTTTATAAAAAAACAATGTTTTTTAATTATAATAGTGTAAAATTTAATAAAAATATTTACTTTTATAACTGATTTATATTAATTTTTTCTATAACTTCTATATAATTTCTAATACTATTTTTTATTTTAACTATTATTTTAATATTTTGTAATTATTACAAAAAAAATGAATATAAATTTAATCTTTCTACACAAAAACGGATATTGACCAAAAGTTTTAGAGAATCAAATATTATAATCAAAATTATTTATTTAATAGTTATATTAATATAATAAATTTACATAATTTAGCATTTAAATCTATTTGGATGTTTTTTTTTATAAAAATGATATTTAATATAAATCATATTTTAAATTAGCTTTTTCTAATTTATATTTCTTTCCATATTTTATTACTTTTGTTATTATGATATAGATAATTAATATTAAACTTCTCGTAAAATTTTAAGAAATGGTTGTTCTACTATAATTGGATTATTATTATTATTATGCTTATAAATATGTGAAGAGGAGTTGGATTTATTTTATTTTCATCTTAGATTTACTTTTATCATTTTTTAAAAAAATAATCTTTATTTTAAATTTTTATTAATATACATATTTTCTTTTTAGAAAACAAGATTTAAAATAATTTTTCAGTATAATATTTATCTGGTTAGTCCTATTTAAAAAATAAAGAATCGAATAAGTTAAATGATTGAGCTATTTGTTTAGGTATTATTCTTTTCGTATTATGATAGAATTGTAGTTTTGAAATTATTATAAGCAAAAATCATAAGAAAAATAATTTGTTTGTTTGAACTTTTAAAATTATTATAAATCTTGTATTTAACCAACAATTCTAAATAGTAAAATTTGTTCGATTAAATTATTTCAATACAAAAAATATTAAATTAATTTTCAAATACATAAAATAAAAAAAAAATTATTGATATGTTTTTTTTTATTAATAAAAATGGGGGCCAAAAAGAAGCTCGCCATTGTTTCTACAAATGTCGAATCTTCAATTGACCCAATTCTTTTCTTTAACTTAGTTGTTGTGATGCAAGAATAACGATTTATTTTCTTTTGACGTTTCTGACCAGAACTTGAAAGATATATTTTGAGAAAATTCAATATTTTTTTCCAACAGAGTAGACTTGGTAGAAGTATATATTTTCGTTTCTAATTGATTGTATAAAGTTTTTATAATCAAAGAGGCCCCATGAGTTTCTTGCAGAGAAGGAGTGAAAATTGATTCCAATGGCAGAGAGTTCTTCATCATTTCCTGTGTCTACTTCTCCCACTAGGCATGATGTGTTTCTGAGCTTCAGAGGGGAAGACACGTGTGATAACTTCATTAGTCACCTTTATGCAGCGCTGAAAAGGAAGAACATTGAAGCATACATCGATTACAGACTACAAAGGGGCGAAGAAATTTCACCTGCACTTCAAATTGCAATAGAAGAATCAAAGATCTATGTCCTCGTTTTCTCCGAAAACTATGCATCCTCGACATGGTGCTTGAATGAACTGACTAAAATACTGGATTGCAAGAACAGATATGGAAGAGATGTAATACAAAGAAGTATTCGAAGAGCATGAACAGCGGTTTAAGGACGACATGGAAAAAGTTCAAGGATGGAAGGATGCTCTCGGGCTGGGATTCAAACGTTATCAGGTCATTATATTTCTCTATAATGCACTTTTCAGATAATCAGAATATCATTTCATTTACTAAAATTGTGTTGATCTCATCATAGTTTAAGTTTTTCTCTTTTTTTTTTCTTTTTTTCCTTTCTCTTGGTCGGTCATGGATTTGATCATATCACTTTGTTATAGTTTAACTTTGTACAAGTCTGTTTTCCAGTATCAAAAGTCACAAGTAGTTACGGTAGAACTTTTTCGACCATTTCACTAACCAACCAAGCTAATATATGAAGATAATTTCATATACTTGCTTAAACATCTCTTCAAGATGTTCACTTTTGTTGACTTCGAATTTTTCTTTAGTTTAGTTTAGCTTGTTTGCTTGAATACTAAAACTTTGTTTTCCAAATTATTTGCAGGTCAGAAAACACACTTGTTGAAGGAATTGTGGAAGATATTCTGAAAAAATTGGATCGTTATTCCATTAGTTATGATCAAGGAATCATCGGCATTGAAAAACATACTGAAAGAATTCAGTCCTTGATGCATCTTGACTCACCGGATATTCGAATCATAGGAATTTTTGGCATGGGAGGAATAGGAAAAACTACAATTTCTGATCAAATATATCAAAGATTGACATTGGAATTTGATTCCAGCAGCCTTGTTTTAGACGTTCAAGAAAAAATAGAAAGAGATGGAATAGACAACATCAGACTCAAATATATGTCAGAGCTTCTAAAGGAAGCACCATCCCCTCATTTATCATATTACAATGAAAGACTCAAACGGACAAAGGTTCTCCTCATTCTTGATGATGTTACCGATTCAGCTCAACTTAGAAAATTAATGGGAGGACGTGATAGCTTTGGGCAGGGCAGTAGAATCATTATGACTAGTAGAGACAGACAAGTCCTTAAGAATGTTGGAGCTGATGACATCTACGAAGTTAAGGAGTTGAATTTTCTTGATTCTCTAAAACTTTTTAGTTTACATGCTTTTAAACAAAAACCTTCACAAGAAATAACGTACATGGACTTGGCAGTGGAGGTGTTGATGTACGCAAAAGGGATTCCGTTAGCTCTTCAGATTTTGGGCTCATTGCTTTATGGCAGAACGAGAGAAGCATGGGAAAGTCAGTTGCAAAAGTTGGAAAAGTGCCAACATCTTGAAATTTTTAATGTATTAAAATTAAGTTATGATGGACTTGACGAGGAGCAGAAGAATATATTTCTTGACATAGCTTGCTTTTATAGGGGACATGAGGAGAGTGTGGTAGCAGAAATGCTAGATGACTGTGGTTTCTCTTCTAAGATTGGAATGGATATTCTCAAAGATAGGTGCCTAATTTCTGTCTTGGAAGGTAAAATTGTGATGCACGATCTAATACAAGAAATGGGTCAAGAAATTGTTCGTAAAGAGTGTCCTCAGCATCCTGGAAAACGCAGCCGATTGTTGAATTCTGAGGAAATTTGTGGGGTTTTAAGAGAGAAGGTATATTTTGTTGTTACTCAATTGCAAACCACTTAGCTCTTATTAAACATCCTGCAATATTTCATGTTTATTAATGTTCCAATTACATTGATTTACTTTCAGGGGTCAGATGTAATTCAATGTATCTTACTGGATATGAGGAAAATAGAAAACGTTGTAGTACATGGAGAAACTTTCAAAAAGATGGACAATCTTAGGATGCTTATGTTGTGTTATTCTTGTTGTGGACTCAAATCAGAAATGTCTCTTGCATCATCTCTTGTAAGTCTACCAAACACTTTAATGATTCTTTATTTGAACGGTTTCCCTCAAAGATCTTTACCACCGAACTTTTGCGCACAAAATCTAGTGAGACTCGAAATGCCAAACTGTCATCTTGAACAACTTTGGGAAGGAGATCAGGTTTTTCACGTTATCTATGTTCTTTTTGTTTTTAGACTTTTAAAGATAAAAACAAATTCTACAAGCATGGCATTGTACATGCTTACTTTATAAGAGATATGATCGTAACTTTTGACATATTCACACATTCAGATGTCATTTTAGGTAGGGAACAAAAACATGTTAAATTTTGTGAATTTTTAGTATAACTACAAAATTTGTAGCCATCATAATTGTGTTAGTTCACAATAAGACAATGTAACTAAGAGTTTACAGAAGAAACATAGCTAAAATTGGCTTACAACTCTATTTTAGTTTTTCTTTTTAACTGATTCATTTCCTGTTTTATGACAGAATTTACCGAAGTTGAAAAGGCTCAACCTTGGTGGTTCTTGGAAGCTTACTAGAATACCAGACCTTTCTCTGTCACCAAATATTGAAGAAATAATTCTCAGCCACTGTGAAAAGTTGAAGGAAGTTTACTCTTCGACATTCCTTAGCGAGCTCTGTTGTTTATGTTTAGATAATTGTTCGGATCTGAGGAGTGTAAATATTCCCGGTAATATTCTATCTAGATCACCAGGATTCATTTCTCTTTCCCAGTGTGGCAAGATTGAATTGTTTTCAACCGCTCAAACCCAATTATATTGTTCTCCATCATCATCCTTAATCACTCCAACATCCATTTTCCTGAAACTGATGCGTCAACGTCCAACTTTATCAGTATTCTCTGATGAGTTTAAACTATCTCGACTTGATCGTCTCTCAGGCTTCCCTTCCAGTGAAATTTTCTCAATTACTTTTGACAGATATGAGGAAGAAGAAAAAGAACTGGCGAATAATGATGTGTACTTACGATGTGATGAAGTGTGGAGAAAACTTAAAGAAGGTGTGCCCTTAAACTTTCAGAGTCTCAAGAAGCTCTGTTGCTTAGATCTCTCGAACTGTTTTTCCCTTACAAGCTTTCCATTTAATCTTTCTGAGATGAAATTCCTCAAGCAACTTTGTCTCAGTGATTGCTCAAAATTGGAAACATTCCCCGAGATTGAGGACACGATGGAAGATCTACGGGTGCTCATCTTAGACGGCACAGCCATACAGGCATTACCTTCGTCCTTGTGGCGTTTGGTAGGGCTTCAAGAACTGAGTTTGCACAATTGCTGGAATCTTGAGATTATTCCATCTTCCATTGGAAGCCTCACCAGACTATGCAAGTTAGACCTTACATACTGCGTATCACTTCAAACTTTTCCAAGCAGCATTTTCAAATTGAATTTGAGGAAACTTGATTTTTGTGGTTGTTTTACGCTGATGACCTTTCCAGAGATCACGGAGCCCGCACACAGTTTTGCTCACATTAACCTAACAGAAACGGCTATCAAAGATTTGCCTTCCTCATTTGACAATTTGGTCAACCTTCGATCCCTGCACCTCAAAAAATGCACTGATCTCGAGTCACTTCCAAATTCCATTGTTAATCTAAAACTTCTCTCTAGCCTTCATTGTTCGGGGTGTGCCAAATTAACAGAAATCCCAACACACATCGGTCGCTTGACGTCATTAATTGAACTGTCACTGAGTGAGACCGGAATCGTTAACCTTCCTGAGAGCATTGCTCATCTTTTAAGCTTGAAATCGCTTGATTTAATGCAAAAGTCTTGAATGCATCCCTCAGATTCCATCATTTCTCAAACACCTCGTGGCATTGGACTGCCCATCCATTAGAAGAGTGATGTCAAGTTCTGTTGTTCCAAACATCTCAAATTCGAAAGAGGGTGTCTTCAAATTTCATTTCACCAATGCCCGACAACTGGATTCAGGTGCTCGTGCTAACATTGAGGAGGATGCAAGGCTCAGGATGAGCGACGATGCATACAGGTCAGTGTTCTTCTGTTTTCCAGGGAGTGCTGTTCCTCATTGGTTCCCTTTTCGTGGCAAGGGACGTTCGCTGACTATAAATAAAGATTTAAGTTTCTGCAGCGATGATAGGCTCGTTGGTTTCGCTTTGTGTGTGGTTTTTGGACTGTCAGATACGAATGATATTGAAGGTAGAAGTGGTTCTTTTCGTTACAGCCTAAAATTTAAATCTGATGATGATGGCACACATATTATTCCAAATAATGATGTGCTAAACAACTATTTCAAATGGAATGGTAAAGACAGAGTTGTTGATAAAAACCACACATTCATGTGGAAGTTTAACTTGGAGTCCTTAAAGGCAAGCGGCATGAGCCTCAGAATCTGTGATGCTCGCAGCTTCACTTTTGAGATCAGTCCGTACGATCACGACTTTACGTGGCGAGATATCAAATCAATTATGAGAGAGCTAAAATGCTTTGTAAAAATAAAAGAATGCGGCATGTGTCCTCTTTATGGTAGCGGAAGCAATCTTGCAGAGTCTTCAATTGAAGGGAAGATAGGAAGATGAAGGGGGAAAACTACCGAGCTGCTGATTAGTCTTCCTGCTTATTAGTCTTCCGTTTTATAGGAGGGGTATCATTGGGGAGATACAACACCCACCAATGAGATCTGAGTCCAACCATATAAGGAATTGACACCACTCTCAACCCAAAACTTTAAGGCAATGAATTTATGAGTCTTTATTCTTATATAATGCCCTACTTTCTCGGTTGCGGTTAATGTGGAACTTAGATTTACTTGTTTTGTTTGATTTAAATGCTCACTGGCGTTTTTAAGCTATTGTTGAATATAGTTTGATGTTTCAGTTTGGACATAAGTTGTGTTCTTCTGTTGTCCCAGAGTTCCATTTTCTTAAAACTCTTCATATATCGATTTCATTAACTTCATATTTGGCTTGCATTTGCAGTGAAGACATATGAAATCTCGAGGAGCTACTGCATTTGGAAGGGTAATAGGAGCCTCGTATTCCCAGATTATGCCCATGCTAATTGAATATATTATCATATCATTGTATTATATTAACACTCGGCAACAATCAAGGAGCCATGTCAATCACCTCTTCTTAGGGTTCAATTCTATTATGGAGTGACACTGTTTTCACAAAAGAGCAAGTTAAATGAAAGATGTTATACTTATAAGGTATATAGAAAATGAATGATGTCCACATATATCTATATATAGAGATATATTAATGATTTAATTACCTTTTAAAATGTAACTGGTTAACCAAATAAATTCACATCAGGAATGTAGGTGCCAAGCCATAATGGTCCATTGAGGAATGAATTAGTAATTTAATTACTTTCTAAAAATGAAACTTATAGCTCAAAAAATGCTTAAGTATTGAAAAAAAAAATCGTTAGGTTCATTGACGTGGTGGATCTTTCTTTTTTCTAAGAGTATGTTTTATATATAGAGGGCGAGAAGAAAGAGATTTTGATATTGGTTGTTAGCGAAGAGTAATAAAGACCTTTCTTCTTTAAGAGTATGTTTTATATATAGAGGGTGAGAAGATTTTATTTTAATTTTTTTATATTGGTTGTTAGAGAAGTGTAACTTTATTACGTTTTTAAAAATATATGGTATGTTTGATTTCAAGAGTGGATTTGAAGAGATAAAGAGATGATTGTGTTACTGTTTATATTAAGTGATAAATTGTGTGATTTGAGTAATTTTGAGATAAAAATTTGTGAAAATTATGTATAATTTGATGATCGTAATAGATTAAAAAAATATTTTAATAGATAAATTAAATGATTGATATTCTAACTGATCACAAATGTGGCATAAAGTTAAAATAAATAGTGAAAATAATATAAAACTTAAATGGAAAGTCATATTTCTGATTAAAAATAGAGTTAAAATTGAAAAGATAAAATTAAAATTAGTTGGGAATCGTAGGAAAACAAATTTAATTACATTTTTTTCAAATAATAATTTGTATATTGTTAACATTGTACTCGTAGCCAAAGTAATAAACTTTTTATTAGTAGAGTTATTATAAAATGATGTGGTATGTAAAATGAGAATATCACATTATTATACCATGGTACAATATCATAATAAAACATCACATTGCGTGCACAAAAAAAAACGCCTTGGAGCCCGAACATCTAGTCCTTCGAGGGATGTGTTGTGCTCAAAACAACTAAAAGGGGTTACTTTTGTCTTTTGTTCTCTATGATGCACGGATACAATATGTGTATTAGATATGACATGTATTTGATACGTTAATATATTTATTTTGAAAGTAATAAGACACGATACGTAATACACAGAATATTAAAAAATGAATACAATAATTCTTAAAAACATAATAAATATATTATTGTTATTGTGTTAATCCAAATTAAAACTATATGTGCTGAAGTTATCAGCATAAAAAACATAAATTATTGTCATCATAAAAGTATCATTGTAGGAAAACTCTTAAATAATAACCAATTTTGGTAACCAAAAATATGTTAGAGACTAATTTATAAATTAATTATTTTGATAGTTAAAACTTTGATAGCTAATGTTAGTGATTAATTTAAAAATCAATTATTTTGGTAGTCAAAATCGTGGTAACTAATATTATTGACTAATTTAGAAATCAATTCATAATATAAATTATTTTAATTATCAATTTAGAGACTAATTATAATTTTTTGGAACTATTTTAGTTGCCAATGATTTTTAGTTTTTAAACTAATACTTAAATTGGTCACTATATAATGACTAATTTTTTTGTTACTAAAATTGATCATTATTCAAATATTTTCTTGTACTGTACTGAGATTTTGTAAATTAGATATTTCATTGATAAATATCTATAAGGTATCTTAAAGTATTAGATACGGATACGTTTCATACACAAAGACGTGATCCAAGTTGAAGTATCGGTGACATGAATATTATATGCTCACAATTTTCTACGCATGTGGAAGCAATTGATATCACCGTCCTTAAATATGTTAACATCATCTAAAACAAACATCAAACTCATTTGCAAATTGACTCTCACACTAGTTCATACATAAACAAATACGACAAAAGATGAGAGTGAATTAAATTAATAAATAAGGGGAGTGATAATATGATTTAGTGATTATATTAAAAGGAATGGAAGACATAAAAGATAAGACTAAATTAAGTTAATTGAAAATGATAGTAATAAGATAACTTAATTATTAGTTTGGAGAGAATGAAAGGTTTGATTCTTCAAACTAACAATTTGGAGAAATAATGAATTAGTTAAATAGTTATAAATTAAAATATTTATATCGATAAATTAGATAAATTAAAAATTGAAAAGTCTAAATGATAATGTATGAAAATTTTTAAGTAAAAAAATTGAAAAGTTTTATTTTTCATTTTATATTTTCTCACGTGGGTTCCATCATACACATTCTAATTTGTTTTCCACAAATTTTTACTCAATTTATGCAATTTGTGATTTCACATCGAAACCATATTAAGAGGAAGAAGTTCAGCTTTTAGTTTCCTCTCATGATTCTCTATAAATTTCTCTCTTGATTTTTCCTCCTAACATGATGAATAATGGTAATAAAATGCATAATTACATTATTAGTGTAAAAAATATATGGTTGTCGCCTAAAAATTTCATCATCAAAGTCAAGAAACATCAACCTCTGAAACGTAAGAATGACAAAACAATTATCTTGATTTGAATAAATTAATTTGTTACTTTTTTTTTTTGTAGTTTTAAGTCTTATTACTTTGTTCAATAGTAAACTTATTTATCTTCATTAACTTGTCAGCTTCTATTTTTATTACACTTGTTATCTTTCTATAAATACATTATTATATAAATGCAGTGTTATTAAAAAAATAATTAATTTATCATAATTGTATGTATCTTCTGAAAACTCATCATTTTTCGATATATATAAAAACAATAATATGGTATGTTATTTTCTTTTTCACAATATTTATTAGAATAATAAAATTTCCCATTCTATCTCATACACTGTTAGAAAAAAAAAATTATATACATGTTTTAAAGATATATATGAATATAAATATACACAATTTCAATTTCAGTTTATTTATCATCACTGTAATGCAATATCAAAAGCTGTGTTTATATTTTGATAAAAAAACACTTTTCTGTAGTCACGATTTACAAATTAATTTTTTCTTTCAAAGAATTATTTTTGTTTCTCAAATTTGATAAGAAATTTATTAAATATTTTTTACATTATAGATAATACATTTAAAAAATATTCTGTAATAGCAAAGGTGAGTATGTGCAGTTTGTCTAAGAAATGGTAGAAGGTGGTGATGCAGTGTCTGAGAAATGGAATAGAAAGATAAAGAAGAAGGAGATACTGACACGTGTCACGGTGTTTAAAATCGGATGCGAACCTATTTATATTGTTCTCTTTATTCTCTCCTTCTCGTCCGCCACTTCTCTCTCTTCGCCGTTCCACTCAGCTCTCACTCTCCACCCTCATCACAAACCCTAGCTTACAATTTTCCATGGTTCCTCTCCATCTTCTCCACTGAACTTTCCTTCAAATCGCTCCTCAAGGGAGAATTGTCGGAGACACTCGCGATTCTACTCAAACTAACATTCGTCATGGCGGCTTCCACCACCAGCCAGGTTTACATCGATGTAATCGAGGATGTCATGGTCAAGGTTCGTGACGAGTTCGTCAACAACGGAGGCCCTGGGGAGGAAGTTCTCAAGGAGCTTCAAGCTGTAATTAATTATCATCTCCACCTCTTATATATGTCCACGATTTACTTTCAATTCCTATGTTTGAATAAATAAATCGGAGTATTTGATGTTTATACACATAGTTCGAACGTGTATTGATTCAGTCTGGAAGATTTTTTTTTCTTCTTCCTGGACTAGTTCGATCATTTAGGGTTTGAATGGTCTGGATCCGATCGATTGTTTTTTATGGGTTTTTTTTTTCTTCAATATTACTTGAATTGGCGGTGTTAAATATGTTCGTCTTCTTCTTTTGTTTGTAATTTGTGTAGATGTGGGAGTCAAAGATGATGCAGGCAGGTGCTGTGCTGGGTCCCATAGAAAGGTCAACTGCTGCTAAGCCAACTCCCGGTGGTCCTATTACTCCGGTTCATGATCTTAACATGCCGTATGAGGGTACCGAGGAGTATGAGACTCCTACTGCTGAGATGCTTTTTCCCCCTGTGAGTTTTGGTCCACGTCGTAGTTATAAGTTCAACCAGTGATGTCTCCTTTTAATGTTTTGTCATCAGTTAAAATTATTGGATTGTTGATATGTGCAGACGCCGTTGCAAACGCCAATTCAAACCCCTCTGCCGGGAACTGGGGATAACTCAAATTATAACATTCCTACTGGACCAAGTGATTACTCCACTCCCGGAAATGATACAGGAGGAAATGCTGATGTAAAAGGAGGAAGACCTGCGACTTATATGGTAAAGCTCATTTTGCTAGCTGGCCTCATGATATATCATAAAAGTAATTTTCAATATAATTGTCAAATTACCTTTTTTCATTTGCTCCCAGTTATATATCTCAAACAATTGCACACACCTAAAAACACTATAGCAACGTAGCGCATGACCACCATTCTAATAATCAAATTTAATAACTTAGCAAACTCAGTAAATAACAATTAAAGTCAAGGAAATGAAACGGTTTAAAAGACATCATATTTCAAATACAAGTCACAAAAGAAACATGGGTGGATGTTACAGAAAATAACATCGGTAGAGGGTTCAGAGTACAGAAATGAGTGGAGGGTGTCACCAGAAATACCACCAGAGATAGGTTGGTTTAGTCAAACAGTATGGGTGATGGACAGTAGAAGTTTGGGAAATCATAATAGTCAATCATAAATTGCAGTGGAAAGTGGCTGGCCTTGAAAGTGCTATAGCTGTTGTTTGAAGTTTATACACATTACATAAATTATGCTACAAAAACTCACATGTTAACCTTTTTTTAATAAAAAACTAAAACTAAAGAATATCATGGGGGCATATGGATGAAATCATCACTGTTGATCAATGGGGGAAGGCATCAATGCCTAGTTAGAATAATAAAAAAATAAAAGTTAGATCTTAGAAGAACTAAGGACTAGGGACCTCATGAACAGGAAGTAAAGGATGCATTACAAACTTTGGTAGCAGTGAAAGAAGGAAGGATAGACAATGTTTTATGGTACAGGAGTTGACTGGAACATAAACGACCTTTTCAGGTAAGTGGCTGGAAAATGCTTTGTAATGTCAACAATCTTGATGAAGAAAGGTGGGCGTCTTCTTGGAGAGATGGTTTAGGTTCCTAACTTATAATTTGGTCTTATCCCACAAAACTGGTTGGACTTGTAAGTTAAGAAACTACCTAAGTCTTACATTGGTCATATCTCTTGTTGATATGGGATCTAAACACTTCCCATCACACCCAAAACTGGACATTTTGAGTGTAGACAACTGCTGTAGCCCAATAACACCCTGTCATGTGCAGGAGTGGACATTAGAGGTTCACTTGTTATGATAGAAAGAGGGAGAGTGAGGAAGGAAGGAGTAAGGAAAGACTAAGGAGGGAGGAACTGGTTTGATCGAGAAGAAAGGGAGGGAACTTGCAAGCTGATGAATATACCCAAGTTTAATAAGGACTACATTAGCTATGTCTCAAGTTAGTGTGGGATTAAACACTCACTAAGTGAATGGGACGTGCAAGATAGGTGGGAATAGGGTTTCTGATATGATTAAATGAAAATGGGGGTGGAATTCTGATATTCTCCGGGCTAAGCATCAAATGACACCATTCCATCATGAGGAGAATACTGGTAGAGATGATTGTGATATCACTGAAAAATTTGTGCTGCTACAGCCACTACAATTAACATCTCTGCAACAGGCTTCACAGCAGTGGCTGGCGAGTGTGATGCAATGTAACTTTATATGGTGGTACTATGTGGGAAACTACATAAAAATAGGAATTTTTTAAATTCGTAAAGGAGTATGTCAACTTTGCCCCTTTAAAGACACCAAAAGTTATTCTGTTGAGGAAAAAAAGGTATTCAAAATCATGCTCCTTTTTGGACGCAATTGTAGCCATTATTTGGAAATGAACTACTATTTTGACTTTGTATTTGCCCCGGGTCGCCCTCACTGCTATAGTGTTATTTATAACTTTTTGTTTAAGTTTCTCAAATGCCATTATCAATTTATGCTATTCTTTTAATCTTTAGCTATTATTCAGTGGTTTAACTATTCTGTTTAAATAATTTGCATGGACTTTTTTTAAGGTGTACATTAATGTTGACTTTGTAAACTTCTACAGCAACCTCCTTCTCCTTGGATGAACCCGAGGCCCTCACTTGATGTCAATGTTGGTGAGTGTCTTTTATATTCAGGATAAAGTGTTTAATGTAATGCTTTGCAGTAAAATGGTTTGTATTACTGTAGCTTATGTGGAAGGGCGGGAAGAGGCAGACAGAGGAACTTCTAATCAACCTCTGACACAGGTAAGCAAGTCAGTTAGGTCTGATAGAAGAATGCTTTGTCTGTTGTCAAAATTCAAAGAGATCTCATCTTGGTCGAGTTATTTTATAAAGCCAGCTAATTGTGTTACTATTGTTGCAAAACACGTTGTAGGTAATTTTGTCTGGAATGTCACGATACTCATGCTTTAAAAAATTGTAGGATTTCTTTACAATGTCGTCAGGGAAGCGTAAGCGCAATGATTTGACTTCTCAATATAATGCTGGCGGATATATACCTCAACAAGATGGAGCTGGGGATGCTGCACTTGGAGTTTTTGAAATTGAGGTACTTGTTTCTCTATTGGTCGGCATCATTTATATCAGCAGGATATTTGTATGCAGTTTGTAAGCTGTGCTTTAGTGATGTTAATGGTTTAAATTACTGCCTTTGTTATTTTTGGTTTCATTGTAAACTATATTTTTTACCTAATGGGAGCGAGGATATACTAGCTTATAATTAGTTTGTTGGTTTTCGCACTTCTCTTTCCTGTTCCCTTCTTTAGGAGGAGGGGTTGAGACAAGATGGGACATGGGGGATGGTAAAAGTACATCTTGCCACCCCTGATTTGAGGTGCTTTCCTTTCCCCTTCTTTTCCCAAATTGGGTTTGCCAATTGTTGGCATAAGACTGAGTGATTACTGATGGAGAGGGCAACCCTTGCTGTAGCTACCTACGTTGCATCTGTCAATTTTGAAAAATGCATAGATTATGAGGATATCTCTGAAGGGTTTTCAAACAAATGTCTGTGTTGTGACAGTACCATGAAAACAAATGAATAATGATTCAAATTACATCAAAACTATGAAGGTCCAATTTCCACAGTTTTACGCCAAAATGAAATCCTTAGAGTGACATTCCTTTTTTGTTCAGTTTATTTCTACCAAGGATTCACTTTCCACAATGATAGTGTTTCTCCTTGCTGTTTCTTCCTGCTGTTTATTTTTAGGCAATCTTTCTACTTGTTATTTTTGTTTCCCTATTCTCTATTTATTTCCTGCTTGTACCTCTTTCTTGTGCATTTTGCTACAAGCACTAGAGTATGGTCAGTCTAGTCTCTACAGTATTTTTCTTTGTTAGGGTCTTCAATTATAGTTATAATTGATTTTCTTGCGTCCTGTATCACTCTGGCTTGTAGAAAGAAATTTTCCTTTGTAATAATTTCGAAAGATAGCATAATGATTCAAGTAGTCTCTCTCTCTCTCTCTCTCTCTCTCTCGCAGTAAAACTATTCATGAGACAGTATTTTTTTGGAAATTTGATATCTTATTTTTGGTCTCACAGTTTTATAATTTTTGGGGCATTTTATTGTGAAACCAAATTATTCAGCTCTTCAAGAACGTGGGTTATGATTTTGCGTGCAATTGTCTAATATTCTAGGTTGAGTGGATTCAGTTACCACCTGTCCACCTGGGGCTGTTTGATAATATTGTGGTATTTACCAACTTTAAAAGCCTCATAAAAATTGTCCTCAAATTTTTTATTTTTCAGACTTGTTTTACTGTGATCTCAACTCTCAATATGAAAGTAATAATGCAGAATAGACATTTTCTTCAGATAGCTCTATTGAGAATTTTAAATTCCTAGCTTCTTGCCTGTTCCATTCTTGTACTGAATATATATTGTTTTTTTAACCACGCACAAGGAAGCGAATTATCTGTCAGTTAATTTCATTTACTTGTTTGGTTGATGGAAAAATTGTTCAGTTACTGAACTCTTGGATATCTATCAATTAGGTAAATGGAGGGGACATCTCCATTAATTCACATCACACTATTTCCAAAGGGAAAATGCAAGCGGATGTTGAGAGGTTGACTACTAGAATTCCTCAACTTGATGGACCAATTCCTTACGATGATGAGCTTTCTACTCCAAATGTGAGTAGTGATATTTGTCCCTTCTCCTTCTTACACTCATGATTTTGTTCTTTCCCTCCACACCAAGAGATGCATTTACTTTTTTTACTTGTTCTAATCTTTTGTTGCCCTTATAATTTTGTGAAAAAAGACATACCATCTCTCTTTTAGTTCTTGGTATGTAGATAGCCGGGCTTTCTATTTTTGCAATTAATAACCACATACCACATTCAATGTTAAGGTTTCAATAGGCACTTTATTTATATTTGATGAGCTCTTATTAATTACTTGAGCTATTCTATTGATGCAAAACTATTTCCGTAATTATTGCATAGTGCGAAACAACACAGTTTTAAGTTCTCCCATTTACATTAGTGTTTGTTAATGAGCTACATCTTCTCTTGTTCAAAATTGGACAGAGTAATAATTCCAAGGAACTATATTGAAATGGTTGATTTTAAATTCAAGATGGATTTTGTAATATACTAACATGTTTGTAATTTAGAACATGAATTAGTTGCTTATTTAGTTTCGGGGATTGATTTTTAGTTGCTAACTTAATGCAACTTATGGAACTTGAAAACTTCAAATGATTGGATGGACTAATGTATAGTCAAAGGAGAACAAAATTGGACTAGAAAATTCCACCAAACTCTGCAGTTACTATTTTTAGTGTTTAAATTGCATTATGCTTCATTTGGCACTTCCCTCCTCCATGTCTCCCGTTCCATAATCTTCGTCTGTATCATCCTTTGGCAGATATACAACTACGAAGTGTTCAATGATGACTACAATATTTCTAATACACCAGCTCCTCCTGGTAAGTCGATTATGTGGAAAATTTTTATGGCTTATCATTATATATTTTGTACGTCACATCTGCTGATTACTTTTCCTTTATTAATTATTAGAAGTGCCAGTTAGCACCCCTGCTCTCTTGGCTCAGAATGAGGTGGGAAATGATGAGGACGACGACGATGATGAGCCTCCATTAAATGAAGAAGATGATGACGAATTGGATGACATGGAACAAGGAGATGACCAAAATACACATCATCTGGTTTTGGCCCAGTTTGATAAGGTAACAACTTTCCTACACTCTGAACTGGATGTCATGGGATTGTAATAATTTGTAGGTAGTGTGGTTCAGGGTTGGATAAATTATTCTTTAATATGGTCTATCTTGCTCAAAATTTAGGTGACACGTACCAAGAGCAGGTGGAAATGCACACTAAAGGATGGCATCATGCACATAAATAATAAGGACATTCTCTTCAACAAGGTTTGTCACTGTTGAAGGAGGACATGTAATGTTATTTTCTATTTTTCCAATGTAATCTATTGAATTGTCATACATCTGCAGGCGACAGGAGAGTTTGAATTCTGACTTGTTGGAGGTGGTGCTTTCGTGAAGCAAGATTCAGAGATGTGGTTTAGTGCTTCGTCATCTTTCTTTAATTATACTTGTTAAGCGAATGTTTCAGGAAGAGGAAAATCCTTTTACCCTTTCGAGACTGTTGTTTTGATGTTGGCCTCTTGTACATAGAGAATGAGCAATTTTTGGCCTTTACCTGATTACAGACACGGGCATTTCCTTGAGCCCAGCAATTGTAGTATGTGGTTCCTTTAGTTCTGTATACTTTGTCGTTTTGGTTAATTTGGCAATCCTTTGTATGATAATGATAGTTAATTTTGGCATAAACTTCATCCAGACCTCCCAGCTGAAAATGTGTGTACTTTCTTTCTCACCTCAATCCATCTGCATCACCAAGCTCCCTGTTGTTTTTTTCACCTCAGGTTAGAAATTGTGATCCTGCTTCTACTGTGTCCTTGTCTGTCTCATAATCATCCCATCAGAAATTCTTAAAACATTCTCACCAAGCCCACTCTATTCACAGCACTTCACAATTTTGAGTTGTAACTTTTGTAGCTCTTCTATTCATTCCTCGGATTACTGATCTGGGGCAATGGTTCATGTGTCATTCTTTTCCAAATGCCTCCATTCTTTTCATGCCCTTCATCTTATTTTCGTTAAACTCTCCATTAGAAAGCACTCCGGTGTTGTCAAATTTTCTTCTCTTCTTTAACTCAACAATGTTATTTATATCCCTTCTACTTTTAATCTATACTCACTATGTTCTTTCACAATTTGTTTCTGCAATATGTGAGCTTCAATTACTCATTTACTTTTTCTAAAATTTTTAGTCTTTTTCAGTTCTCTGACCAGTAACCAATTAAGTTTTTTTATGAGCAGTATGAATATATTAATATTTGAATTCTCTTCGAAAAGGTCGATCTTACTCCGATTAAGTTTTCACTGGTTCTCCTCTAGAATTACAAAGTCTTCATTTCAAGCTAGGAATTATTAACATTCACTATCAATTTACAGATGTCTCAACTAAGTCTTTCAAATTGAGATTATGCGAGATTATGCTTAGGAGCATGAAGATTCATATAATTGTATATTGTGGATATTACCAAACATGCATTCATGAAAAATAAAATTAATCTTTTGTCAATATTTAATCAAGATAATGTTCTGATTAATGTACTTTACAGAAGAGATTTTAGTTTTTGGTTTAAATTGAATGATTTATATGAGATGAATTAAATTTAATAGAGAGAAGGAAAAATAATTATCTCAGTTTTTCTTTTTATTTTGTTAGCACAAAGTAACTCATGTTTATTTTATAATAAAATAATTATTGAACTTGAGTGAGTAAAAATTAATCCAGTTTTAACTTTTAAATTTTAAATAATAATATAGGGGATTCTAAGGGAAGAAAATTTAAAAATAAATATTTGATATGTGTTCAAAATTAGTGACAGAAAATGAATAATAATATTAATTTTTAGTTAAGTAGTGTTGTAATTTTGTATTAATTCTTTATGAATTTTAATCATAATTATATTAATTTATAATTAGATGAAATGTGATAATTACACATGTAAAAATACAATTTTTTAACTTTTAGTTAGGTCTAAATTTAAGTTAAACAAAATTCATTATTTTATAAGACGATGACATTTTCAATAAAAACACTTTTACGAAAAGTAAATTTATACAATTTTATGATACTATTATGTTACGATTATATTTAGAATATACTTCCTAAACATGATTTAAAATTATAAAATTTTACTATCTAAATCTCTGATTTTGAATATCTTGTTTTCTCATAACTAATATTTATAAGAGTTCCTTTTCGAGCTATTCTTTTCTTTCTGTGAAACTCTTACGAAATTTACTTGAGAGGGCATTTTAATCCTCTTCACGTAAATTTAAAAATTGCGATTCTTGAGTCTCGTAAAATGAATTGGGTTTGATTAAATTATAAAATATTAATTTCATGGAAATAGTTCTTTTTATCCTACCATAGCAATTAATTTTCATTTCAAAAAGTTTTACGGTTGTTGAAAATTTCAATATTTCAATCATATTAATAACGTTGCAAAAACAATTATCAAACAATTATTTTCTAAATGTGGTTCTCATGCAGAAATATTTATTATCCATGTAAGTAAAGAAATGCATGAAAATGAAGTATTATGTTTGAGATTTATTGCATTTACTGGATTTGATTTTTGTTTCACAGGAAATTAGAGCCTCCAAAAATAATTAAAAAGGTATCACGTCAATGCATTTCCATTCATACAAATTAAACGTACTCAAAATAATTTATGCACCCATTCAATTCAATTGAAAGTCTTTCTCTTAGAAAATCAATTCTAATTTAAATTTTATGTTACTTGTATCTTTTAAACTCTACAATGTGATTTCATAATAAATAAATAGGAACACTGTCTTAATCCGTTATACTAAAGAGGTTTGGTTTAATTTTCACAATAATATAAAATCAATCCCACTAAAATAGTGTGTCTTGATAAATTAAAAATAAATTCATTCTCATAAAAGGTTAACAATTTTGTGGACTATAAATAAATCGCAGTTTAAAAGATAATTAATTTTAAAATTATTGAATCTCAAGTTCATATATGATAATTAGGATCACTTTAGAGTATAAATTCATTTTAGGCTCTTAGGTATATCAAAACACCATGTTATTATATTTAATTTATTTCCACTCATATATTCTTTTAATCAAACCCTTAATTTCTACTTTACTCCCATATTCTCCCTCTTCATTTCTATTTACCCTATTTCTTTAATAGTTGTGAATCATATTTCTATTATTGTACACATGTGTTTGTTGAAAGATCATACGTAAAGAATTTTGTGACTATTATTTAAAAGACATTTGTAACAATTTAGAAAGTGGTCCCTATTTAGGAAAAGGAAAAGAAGGAAACTCAATAACTCAATAATTGAAGAAAAGAGTAAAAGGTTTCTAAGAGAGCAAGATAGAAGAAAAAAAAAATTTTAACTACTAAACATTGACAATTTTTTTTTATAAAATTAAATATCAGTGATTTTGAAATATTAAAAAAAATAAAAAAAATAAAAACTAATTAAAAATAACACTTAAGATTATTAAAAAAATTGTAAAAATTTAATAGTCTAAAAATTATTTTTCTTAAAAAAAATTGCAGAATTTGACGAAGTGGTCACTGCCACCATTGGTTGCTGATTTTGAAAGAGATAAGCTTCATCATAACTTAACTTAATCCCTCTAACTACTACCACAACAAACCCTTAATGCTTCTGCTACACTACACTCCAAATTCCAACCAATAAATATTTTCAACTAATCAAAAATAGTGTATAGTACAAACTAGTAAAAATATGGTTACTTGGTCCTTTTCTGTCTATTCTTAGACCTATTTTTTTCCTACCTAGTTTACTCATTTTGAACTAATCTTCTTTATTTTAGGTCACACTCTTCACAATTTAAATTATTTTTGTCTCTGTCGGTGGTGCAAGCCATGCAAAAAAACACCCTCCTTTGAAAATAAATAAAATTTAAAAAGCAAAAAGAACCAAAAGGTGTGGACACTCATGCTCATCTTTTCTACTGAATGATTAGCCAGATTAAACAATAACGTGTGCGAGTAACCTACAAATATTTTACAATAATTGCAACCGGTGCCATATTGTAAATAATAAAATAATAAATAGAACAGGTTAAAATAATAGAAAAATGCAAATCTGTGTAGAAAAAAAAAATAGTGGTAGTATACATTCAACATGCTAACAACTGTCAGTCACCGACTGAAACCCCGTTGCCATTACACGCATTCAAGTAATTTATGAATATGAACAAATTCTCCAAAAATATACCAAAATAAAATTAAAACCAAAAAGAAAAAAGAAAAAAAAAAACAATTAAGACAATTAACACAGTACACACCTCTGTTGTTGTGTTTTGTGTACATGCAGATCAAATCGTCCACTTCCAGATCTTGAACCTAACATCCACGTTGCACTTGGCGTGCGAAGTGGACGCCGTCGCCGGTTTCTTGCCGGAGGGAAGATTCACTCTGATTCCGTCGCAGGAGACTCTGATTCCGACCTTCGGGGTTTTCAATTTTCCCGTTTTCGCCTTCACTTTCGTTTCCAAATTCACCGTCAGTGGCAGCCCGTTCTTGTTCTTCATGCTGGACTTCAACCGCGACGCGTCGTCGCTCTGGAGCGCGCTGCCGGTGCTCACAATGGAGGTTTTGATGAGCGTGGTGTTCTTCTTGCCGTGCAGGAAGGCGGGGACGGTGCCATCGCCGACGTCGACGTCGCCGGAGAGTATAGCGATGGAGGTGGGGTCGTAGGCGAAGAGGATCTTCTTGTTGGGATTGGTGGCGGAGACTGTGACGTCGAAGCGGGAGTTAAGGGTGGAGGAGGCGGTGAGGTTCAGGTACGAGAGTTTCAGCGAGGTCACGGTGAAGGTAGGGCGGTGGGGGCGGTAGAGCAGGTAGAACGCAGTGCCGGCGATGCCGATCAGGAGGAGTAGGACGAGCACGGTGAGGATCAGCCAGAAGAAGAAGGTGCAGCAGCACCGGCGCTTGCTCCGCCGCCGGTGGTGAGGCTGCGGGCGGTAGGTGGGGCGGGTGGCACCGTAGAGTTGTGCTTTCGTCGCCGGGAAAGCGGGGTTGGCAGTGGCGGCTGCGGCGGGCTTTGCCGAAGGGTACACTCTGTCTGTCATGGCGATGGTGTTGGTGTCTTTCGTTTAACTAACGTTGTTGTCGGTGAAATGAAAAGAGAAGGATGTTTTAAGAAGAAGAGAATGAGGAAAAAAAGATGGTTTTTTTTTTTTTTTTTTTTCTTTTGGCTTTGTTGACTAGAGAGAGGAGAAGGTGGTGGTAGAGCAGTATGAAAAGTGAGAGTGGGAGAGAGGGTTTAATGTTTAATGTGTTATTAGGAGGTTGTTTAGGGATAAATAAGGATTAAACAGTGATTAGAAGTTGGAGAAGGTGGGGGTAAGAAGAGAGAGATGGTAACGTTCTAACCACACACCCTTTAGCTGGATCCAGCTCTTCTTCTCTTTCACATTCGGCGCGTACAAATGCAGCAACTAACAAAATGCTCTTAATTTCTAAATCTCCTTTATTAGTAGTTAGCGTCACCATCATACTTAAGGTCAACTTGTTTTTCTCCTACCTAATTAAAATTTTGATTGGGATTTGACCAAAGAAATTAAAGACACATTTACGATTAAGTTCTAGACAACTATTTTCTTTTTCGTATTACTCACCCACCACCACCACCCAATCATTTAAATCACTAATATGCATACATACTCGTTACTTTTTCTTTTAATTATTTTGGCAATTATTTAAGAGCTTTAATCTTGATAATTAAATAGTATTAATTGCAAGGAAGATAAAATGTTGGGTGTAGTGTAGGGGAGTGGAAGCAACGCGGCCGTAGTGAAAGTGGAGGTTTGAGTATTAGGGTATATGTGATGTGAGATTTTACTAATACATTCTAGACTCTCTTCCAACGTGCGAAAAACGATGTTCATTATGAAACTGACTTCATTGCTTTAATTCTCTGTGTGCCACCTCTGCGTTATCGTCTTTATGCAATGATCACACGGCCACGATTTCCCTGATCTTCAAGTTACCAATCATGGATACCTAATCATAAATCACGTATTTTATATAATCATTCACACAATTTGTAAATTGATTCATCCCCTTTTATTTATTCTTTTGCACATGTTATCTTGCAACTAGGGATTAGACCTTTGTAAATAAAATCCCAAAAAAATGGAAACAAAGAATTAATCGAAGAGCACTAGAAAGTCCGAGACAATTTGTCCCTGAGAAATGACATTAGTTTTGTTGTATTAAAGTTTGAGTAGCCACCTAATCCCGTTTTTAATGTAGTTTTAGATATTAAGGTTGTTGTTTAGCTCCAGCTGGAATATTCATGGAAAGGAGAATCCCAAATTAAAGATTTCTTTTATTACTGAAAATGCATATTTTCATTGTGGTGGTAGAAACATTATGAAAGAAAAGTGACCACATTTTTATGAATATATGTTGCACATTCTGCTTTTGTTTCTGTTGGTGTATGGTCGGGTACATCCCGGCTCAATAAGATAGAAATGGTTGGGATCATTCCGGCCTAAGTATGAGGCACATTCGTTGTGGCTCAGTCACTGGGATACTTGCTTTTCACCTTTTCTCCAACATAACACAGAGGGCCCAATAAGTGTGATGTTTTGGCCGAGTACATCCCGGTCCAAGGAAGTGGCAGATGGAACATGTGATTATGGCACAGAGGTACAGAGGAGCAGCGCACAATCTCAGCCAAAAAGGAAGGAGTTGATATTTGAGAAGTACAGACAACAAAACCCCAAAAAAGGAAGGAGTTGATATTTGGCGAAGTACAGACGGGCAAACCCCAAAAAAAGGAAGGAGTTGATATTTGAGAAGTATAGACGGCAAAACCCCAAAAAAAGGAATGAGTTGATATTTGAGAAGTACAGACGGCAAAACCCCAAAAAAGGAAGGAGTTGATATTTGAGAAGTACAGACGGCAAAATCCCAAAAAAGGAAGGAGTTGATATTTGAGAAGTACAGACGACCAAACCCCAAAAAAAGAAGGAGTTGATATTTGAGAAGTACAGACGGCAAAACCCCAAAAAAGGAAGGAGTTGATATTTGAAAAGTACAGACGGCCAAATCCCAAAAAGGAAAGAGTTGATCTTTGACAAAAGTACAGACGGACAAAACTCAGATGGAAAGAGCTGATCTTTAACAAAGACACAGAAGAACAATCTCAGCCAATAAGGAAAGAACCGATGCGTGTAACCTCAGTCGGAAAGGGAAAGAATTGATCCTCGAATACGAACGGCCCACAAATAATGATAACAGGTCCATTAAGAAATTAGTATAAATTAAAGCCTAGTGAACAGGTAAAGATACACTTTTCTCACTAATCAATTACACCTCATATCAATCACTTTCTGACTTGAGCGTCGGAGTGCCTGCAGGTACCCCCACCCCCGGAGTGCAGACGATAGGGAGATCCAGGAGAAGTCCAGAAAGAAACAAGAGGAAGTTCGACATAGAGGATTCTTGAGATCGTCTGATTCCGCACCAAAATAGTATCGATCAGTTTCTATAATGATTCTTAATATTATGTGTTTTTAGGTTTATTTCCGTCCGTCACTACCCATACCTCACGTCATCAAGTACATTTCTAAAAGAAATTTTTAGGATGTGCTTGTTGAGGAATATGTGTCAGAAATTAAACAAAACTTTAGAAAAATAAATTGTACGGGAAAGTTAGAAATTTGATTCTAAAATAAATATAATACTATATTCTTGTATGATTTACTATTTGTAAATTTGTATATCTCTGTTGTGTTATGCTGAATGCATTGGTATTGAATATGAGAATATCTTACTCACTCCAGACAATATATAGTTTAGTTTTTAAGTTCATATTTTACGTGTTATATTACTGAAATTTAGTGATTTATGTGTGATATATTGTATTAAGTGAATATTAATTTGTTTGTATTTAAGATTTAATCTACTGATTTCGCACTACCTTCTGTGTGTGTTGTAAAAGCAGAGCATTTAAACTTACGGCAACTTCACCGACACAAGTGATCATTTATTAATATTTTATTTTTTGGTAGCTAGGACAGAGGGTAGAAGGTGAGTGAAGGTTAGATATTAAATTTTATAACGCATTTCGAAGCACCTACCAAATCAGTGTATATATATATATATATATCTTGCACAAGTCTTTTAACCAATACAAAAAAATTATTTTATTTTTTTAATATTTTTATTATTTTTAAAGTAAGTTGTCAAATGATTATTGAAGCATGGAAAAACTTTTTCTCTTTTTAATTTTTTTTTCTATTAGTTATGTATTTACTTACATGTTATTCATTCACAAAAGTAACTACTGTATTTTGTTAAGTGGGAAAAAAAAAGAGAAAGCAGTGTTTAACTGTGTTATAATGGAATAAGAAATTTATTTTTAGGAATACAAGACTAAAATTTAAAAGAAAAATTGAAATTCATATCGATGTTTGTTATTAAATTTTAAAAATTTCCTGCATAATATGAAGTTTTTATGTTTATGAATGCTGAGACCAATCTCTTGTATAAATTTTTTGACGAGTAAAACAAAATGACCATAAACAACCTTAAAATTTTGTGTTTTTCAATGAGAGAAAATTATTGTGTTTCCAAAGATTTATTTATTTTATTTATCTACATTATTTTCTATCAACCGAAGAAAGACTTTCCAAGACTAATAGGATAAAACTAATTATAAAATGGTGTTGGAAATAGTCCAAATGTGAGTTAAAATCTCATATTGAATAGAATAAATAAAGTTAAACACTATATAAGAATAAAGATCCATAACACAATGTCTTAAAGTTTTGGGATAAAAGTATGATCAAATACTTTATATGTGTAAGACTAATATCATATAATCATATGAAACCACAATTTCTTAATGACTATAACCATAACCCATATATAACCAAAACATGTGAAAAAATATAACTCATCAATGGTATCAGAGTCGATAGTTCGGAGTGATTGACCTCAATGACTATAACCATAACCCATCTATAACCAAAATATATGAAAGAATATATAACCCATCATATCTCTTCATATATTTTACAGATTATTTGATTTGTTATGGTTAGTGTTTAGCACTTGAAACAGCATTTACTAAATTCAGCTTTCTTTGCGTTGAACATTTCAACTAATTTACATTTATATTATTTATATTCATAATATTCCTCTCAGAAAACAAATGATTTTATCAGATTCAATTTTTCTATTTTATAATCAATTATCTTATTTACATTAAATACTATAATCAATAACATTAATCTAAAATAAAATTATAAAATCTTCTTTTACATTATCGTAGTTTCTATGATAATGACATGTCTCCAATCTTAATTAAAGACTTTATCAAATTAACAACTTAATCAAACAATTAGTATAATAATTAAACAAATATCAATTCTTAATTGAAATTAATAAAATAACGGATCCTATATATACAAAATTATTTATAATACTAAGCTGAATATTCTCCTTCAAACACAATTTATTCTGTATCTAAGATGAAATCCTTAAAATTCGACCAGTCAATCAGTTGATTAATGAATATAATTTCATAATAATTTTGAATAGTGACTAAACTTCATAAAGTAATTTATTTATACCTATTTTTATGAAATTATGATATTAAGAAACTATATTAGACATTTGACCAATTTCAATCAAAGAAACAAAATCACAAGTGTCCCCAAAAATAAATATACCTATTTTGGTAACTTATTTATTTATTAAGTTATGTAGATGGAAAGGTTTTAAGGAGAGCAAAGTATATGAAATAACTATGGTTCTCTTGTTTATTATTTTACCTTTACTTTCAAGTCTAGAAATACCATTTATTATTAATGTGTCATCGATGCACAAGCAAATATATTAAAGGTTATAATACATAAAATGTTTATAAATCAAGTTGGATGAATTTATAAATCACCATAAAATGTTTATATTACGTGTTTTACAAGATATTAAAGGTTATAATACATAGGTGCATACATGGTAACAATTTATGGACCTTAAAACCAATTATTTATTTACATAAAGAATGTTTTTGAAAATAGAAATATTGTTTTTAAATATTATTATAAAAAAGTTCTGAAATAATAATAAGTTTTAGTAACTAAAAATAATTAGTCTTGATCAATTTAAATATTAATTTATAAATTAAAAATTATTAAAAATTAAAATAGTTTTTATTATAAATTGAATTGATTATTAATATTATAATTACCGAACTTTTTGTTACATAAAAAATTATTTTTTAATTAAAAAATTGATTTTTAAATTGATCTCAAATATATTTTTAACTACCTAAATTAATCATTACTTAAGATTTATCTTATAGAGTATTACCTTAACTTATTTTTTACCACTATTTTTTGTTCAATTTTGTTTCCATCTTTGATCAATAAATTGGAAACTTGATTTTAATGAGGTCTAAATCAATCAGATAGTCGATTAAATTGGTTAATGAATAATTTTTTATATATGTTTTTAAAACTATATTATTGATAGGAAACATCTATTAATTTTGTAAATATCATCAATTCGAGAAAACTTGATTAGCAATCACAAGTACATGTACTTAGCTTTAACACTATCAAATCAAATGAATAATACTTTTAGCTTACAAATTTAATACAAATTTAAAATAATTTTGATTTGTGAATTAAATTCCTATCTAACCTCATAACTGGTCGCAATAAAAGTGTTGGGTATTTCAAAGACATGAATCTTGACTAACTTGAGTCAAAGATCGACCAATAAGAAAGCTAAGATTCTTTAAAAAGTTTTTTTTTTTCTCGATATCCTATTCATGAAAAAATCAAGTTCTTCATCACTTCCACCAACAGATTCTGGTGTATTTGTTGGAGAGGAGATTTTATATAATTTTTATAAAATGAAATATTTATAATTTAATTTAAAATAAAAATATAATTTTAATAATTATTTAAAGATAAAAAACATGTTTAACCAATATCAAATTTATTCAAACAATGCACATGCAATTCACACAGTTAATGCAGTTAATTCAAGGAGTGTCTCCTAATTGAATGTTGATATCATTCAGTACTTTGCCTCTTCCTTCTCTTAAAATCAAAGCACACTAACACAATTCCAACCCCACCAACCCTCTTACATAGAAGTTATTCTCTGCTTAGGATTGTACTGTCATGATTTTTTCACTGCTCAGTTATTCTGAAGAACAATAAAACTGTCATTTCCCAGTCATTAATTATGAAAATAGGAAGCATGCGTGTCTCCTTCCTCAACCATTCTCTTGCCATTTTTTTTCCTATTAATTTGGTTACCACTGTCGGTTTCCTTATATTTTAGTCTTTTTCATAGTACCTTGTCTCTTACTGCGCTAGCTTCAGCGTATATGCTGCTGCTGCTAACTCCAAACTAATACACTTCAATTTCACCCCTCCTTGGGTTGTCGGTGAAAGATCTTCAGAATGGGATTGCAGCTCATTTTCCTGCTAATTAAGCTACATTTTGTTACATGTACACCCCATCTTCATGAATATGCTGGTATGAGCTTGATTTAGATGTTTTGATGAGTTCCTTTATATTGTTGCATGTATGATCCATTTGAGAAGCTCATAAATTATTGTTGAACATGAAATGTGGTTCACATTTATGGGGTGTTTGTTTGTTTGAGGAACTGGACTGCATATTTGGATGTTCATAGTATCCGCTACTATGGGTTTTGTTTTCATGTTGATTCTCTCTGAGATTGTAAATTTTTAAATGAGCTTTGTCTTAGTTTCACCCTTTTCTCTTTTTCTCATCTTCACGCTTTGTAAAAAAACGTGTTCTGTAGCAAGCTATTTGCACCATTCGAGAATCCGAAGCCCTTCAAGCATTGCATTTCCACCCACAGAGTCACCTACTACAGTTCCTGCTGGTACTACACTTCCACCTTCCCAACCATTCCCCAAAAGAAAATGGATGCACAGTTCTATGGACTCTCCAATTCCACGCCACAAGCATCACCATTCCAGAAGAAAGTTCAGCAACCAAGCTCCTGGACCAACCTTTTCAATCAATCCCCATACTCATCAAGGTTTGATTATCTGACAAATAAAGTTAATGCACAATTTCAACATTTATTGCCTTCAACACCTCAAAATTAACTACATTTCTTCTGCAAACTTCTCTTGAAAAATCTAGGTCCTCCTCCTGTCATCAAATCACAACATTCATTCTCTTCACCTGTAAATGCACCAGCACCAGCACCAATAGTTCTATCACACCACTTGAATGGTAATAAACATTCATTTCGGTCATTTCTCTTACTTCTATTTTTTATGTGCTGTCTACCTTGATTGCTAATTAGAGTTAGCACCTCATTGTTTGTGTCTTGCTCTGTCCATCACCATCAGTACCGTATACTTCACCTAGAATTTCACCTCTAGGTTCATCAATGAAGAAGACAAGGACTCCACCAGCAGCATATGCTTTTGTTCTACCATCTCCACCGCCTAACAAAGGTATTATTGATTCCTTCTCTTCAATGTTCGCACCCAAGTTATGCAATATATGTGTATTGATCTCATTCGTGATTGATTTTTAGATTGTATGTCACTGACATGCTCTGAGCCCTTGACATATACACTTCCTGGATCACCTTGTGGTTGTGTTTGGCCACTCCAAGTTAAACTTCGCATCAGCGTTGCAATATACAAGTTTTTTCCTTCGGTTTCAAAGCTGGCCAAAGAAATTGCAGCTAGTGTTTTGCTGAACCGTAATCAAGTACGCATTGTGGGTGCCGATGCAACTACTCAGCAGCTCGAGAAAACTACTGTTCTCATAAACTTGGTGCCCCAAGGAGTGAAATTTGATGATACAACAGCTCTTTTAATATATAAGAAATTCTGGCAGAGAGAGATTCTCAATGATGATTCTACCTTCGGTTCCTATGAAGTGCTCTATGTTCATTATCCAGGTTATACATTAACAAAATGTTTTTAAGACCATTTTTGTGTTTGTATTGTATGAAGTCAATAAATGTAGTATATTTGATTTCATTTATCCTTTTTTGATAACATATTCAGGTCTTCCACCGTCTCCACCTTCAAATGTTTACGGTATAGATGTTGAACCATACCCTGGTCACGACAACAATGGAACAATAATAAAACCTTTAGGAGTAGATGTCTCAAGGAAGCAAAAAGAAGGGAGTGGTGGAAGAATGCTTATTATGATCATCCTTTCATCTTTTACCGCCTTCCTTCTATTCATTGGACTTGCATGGATTTTTCTCTTGAAGTGTGGTTCCAGCACTCTTGAACCTGGACATATACCAGATGCCAAAATTTCATCCTCTTCAATGCGATCAGGTAACTTAAAAGCAAGTGAGGACTACCTTTACTTTTCGGTAATTTTTGAAGACTTAATTTCATGGACAACTTACTTCATGAAGTTTGAAGTGTTAGTTTCAGCTTTTCTGGTTACGATGCTAATATAGTCTTTTGTATTCTGGGATTTATTCAGATATTGTGCTTGAAAAATCTTGATCTTAGCTATTTACTTGAGTGTCTCCATGTTCAAGTAGTAAACAGTGGAATTCATTATGAATATATGTTCAAAGCAGGTACTGCCAGTGTTAGGTCATTGACTTATGCGAGCATGCCAGGTTCTAGATCAATGTCCTTCGGTTCTGGAACAATAATCTATGCAGGATCAGCTAAAATATTTTCTTTGAACGAAATCGAGAAAGCAACAAATAACTTCAATTCTTCAAGCATACTAGGAGAAGGTGGCTTCGGTCTTGTTTACAAGGGTGACTTAAATGATGGCAGAGAGGTGGCTGTGAAGATTCTCAAAAGGGATGACCAGCATGGTGACCATGAATTCTTTGCAGAGTCAGAGATGCTTAGCTGCTTGCACCATAGGAATTTAGTTAAACTGATTGGTATATGCACAGAGAAACACACTCGCTGCTTAGTGTATGAGCTTGTTCCTAATGGCAGCGTGGAATCCCACTTACATGGTAGGCTAAGTCACTGAAATGATGATGAAAGTCATCAACACTTTTGAAAGCCAATTCTTAAGAGCCTGATTTTTGAATACTCTAACTTGTGGCTAGGTATGGACAAAGAAACCGAACCACTAGATTGGAATGCCCGGATGAAGATTGCACTTGGTGCAGCTAGAGGATTAACCTATCTGCATGAAGATTGTAATCCATGTGTCATACACAGAGACTTCAAATCCAGCAACATCTTATTGGAATACGATTTTGTACCCAAAGTTTCAGATTTTGGCTTGGCTAGAACAACATTGAACGAGGGAAACAAGCCCGTTTCAACTCATGTTATTGGTACATTTGGGTAACAATCTCTTCCTACACCTTTTGTGTTGATGATTGCAATGAACTCATTTCATTTGTTACGGATGAAAACTGATTTTGTCTCATTGGCATCTTGTTTTGAAGCTACGTAGCTCCTGAATATGCAATGACAGGACATCTTCTTGTCAAAAGTGATGTTTACAGCTATGGAGTTGTGCTCCTTGAGCTGCTAAGTGGAAGAAAGCCTGTGGATTTGTCGCAGCCACCAGGACAAGAAAACCTTGTTGCTTGGGCTCGTCCACTTCTTACAAGTAAGGAGGGTTTGCAGAAGATCATAGACCCCATTATGAAGGATAGTGTTTCCATTGATACCATTGTAAAGGTTGCAGCAATTGCATCAATGTGCGTGCAATCAGAAGTCACTCAGCGTCCTTTTATGGGTGAAGTTGTTCAGGCCTTGACATTGGTATGCAGTGAGTTTGAAGAAAAAAGATGACCCTGTAATTGGTCTTATAACCGGTGTTCCAGGTGAGACAGTGGGCTTTCAGAGTGCAACAGAACCTGGTTGAGAATCAAGGTAGCACTATTGTCATCATAAGTAATGTTCATATGGTGCAAGAATTTGAGTCATTGGGGTTATTTGTATAGAGGGGGCATGAAAATTCAACTAAATTGTGTCAAGAGTACCATTAAACTTTCACAAAGCAAATTCTAATGACAATGCAAATTTGGTCATCGTTACTTACTAATTCAAAAACATTTTTGCTTTTCAAAACAGGAATCACTATAGTAAAATTTGACAAAACAATACTTCAAGAAGTTAAGCAGGGACATCTATTGCTCAATATTGCCCACTATGTATGGATTTTTGGCTGTATTGTATGTACAAAATATGTGTTCTCTACCTTTAATATTATCTATAAGTACATCATAGAAAAATAGAAATTCTAAATACCACAAAAATAATTCAACAAATTCAGCGAGAACTCAGAAAAGTGATAGGAAAATACTACTGTCTCAAATCTCAGTGACTAAATTTGTGAGCAATTTAGTTAAATGAAACATGCGCACAGTATTTAAAAACACTTACTTCATAGACTCCTGTATTGAACCAGGATAGGTGCATTGTCCAAATTCTCATTTCTGATTAAACCCACATCGAGTGGTATTGTAAAGTCAATGTGATGATCATACTATAATAAGAAGAGACTGCTACATTTATATTCACGGAGCCATGTGATAAGCACAAAGCGAACTATTCTTTCGCCTTTTACTAAAGAATACCGTGTGTTTGTCACTACAAGTGGCATACGTTTATTTTTGGAAGAGTCTTGATAAAAGGCTCTGCAATATTAGTTGAATTTTCAATGATTACTATATATATTTCCTAAATGAAGTATTTATTGGAAGATTTTTATATATATTTCCTAAATGAAGTATTTATTGGAAGATTTTTATTAGGTTTCATGTCTTTCAGCTTTAGCAATGCAATATTAGTCTTATCTTAGTACCTGTTCTTGTGTTTATGATGATGTCTTTATTGAAATTTTTTCTTTAGTTTGTATTTTATTAATACCAACTTTTTCTCTTTTCAGAATTCTTTCTTTATGTGATTTTATTTTTTCATAGTAAACCAGATGCCAGAGTTGTGAACAATGTTATTCACGTCTGGCATGAAAACTGCTTTCACTAAAAGTTCTACAAGTTGTGGGTGAGGGTGAGTAATAATTGATATCTCAGACATCTATATTTGACTCAAATGTATGGTAACAAAGCAACTGCATGATTTTATTAGTTGTGACATTTACCATAACTCAAGTTGAAATGTCCTCTACAACGAGGACAAAAAAGCAAATAATTAAACTTTTGAACTAAATTTGTGAGCAATCTAATTAAATGAAGTGTTGGACAGTATTGAAATACAATCACCTCAGACAAAAATATGAAGGATGCATAAACATCGAGTGGCATTGCATAAACAAGTTTTGTGATCATACTACAAGAAAAGGCCAACAGTTCTTTCACGGAGGTCCTAATAGACTGTCTGTAATGTTTATAATTTTTCCAAAGAGGATGCAATTGAAGTGGCACAATTAAATTAGAAATTTTCTGAAGAGATTGAAAATATCATTTCATTGATTTTGTATTAACTCTATTCTTGCTGTTTCCTCTAAGTAGACAAACTTCTTAAAAGATGTTTTAATGTCTCACCCTCCCCTCAGTGCTTATTTTTAATTTTTTAATAGTTATTTATTTAATTATTAATAGTGATATAAAAGATTTATTAGGAATCTGAACAAATCAGAGTTAGTTTGGTTGGATGGACAACCACAGCCTGCTTCAGCTTACAACACACTACTGTCTTCACCTTGTAGCTGCTGCTGATGATTATAAGGTCTTCAAAAATCTTCAATTCATGGTCTCAACATACCAAATAATCGGTATTCTTTAGTAAAAGGCAAAAGAATAGTTCGCTTTGTGTTTAACTCATGGCTCCGTGAGATATCAAAGAAGAGCATTTCAATATTATATAGCGATCCTATATCTGTTCATACACTAACACAGTCGATGTGGACTTCAAACCTTCTATCAGACATGTTAACTTGGTCATGTATAATTCAATTTTATTATTTAATATCATTTTTGTGTTTTAATATGAATTTAATATCAAATTTTAATTAGATTTCTACTCTGTTATTGACTTTGGATAAATTCTTTTCAGCTTCTATTGTTATAAAATAATAAACATCCTTTTTGATATGATAAAACATTTTTTATAAAAATACTACTGAATATTTTATAAAGAAAATTTATCAAACAAAGAAACATGTCATAAGTTTTTTTTTTTTGCATAATTTTTTAATATTTTGTAATTTTAAATTTTCTCAAATAATTGTTACATTTTTTTCAGTTTTTATTATTTTAAATCAATTAAACACCATTTTCAAAAAGTCATGAAACATTTGATATAAAAAAGTTTATAAAAAGAAAATTATCAGACAAGCATGCTATAAATTTCTCACAAATAATTGCTATATATTTTCAGTTTCTATTCTTATAAAACTTCTATTAATTCATCCTGAAAACTACTTTATTCCCATTTACTCAATTTGAAATTTAACAGAATTATTACAAATAAGACTCTACTATATTGGTATATCCCACAAAATTCTTGAACTAAACAATAACTTCAAAATCCATGTAGTATTATCTCACAACATAACTCAAGTATTACGAGAAATGTATAAATCTTTGAACTAAAATTTACAGAACTTTACCCCTGAGGGAGCCCTTCCAGAAATTCTCGAAGGCCCAGGGTAAACCCAGGCCCAAGAGGGGGTTTGGAAATAGTTTTCAACCAGCAATAGACGCGCCTCGGTTAGAACCTCACTAGCTGCGTCATTGCCCCAAGCGCAAAGATACTTCGCAACATCATCTCACAAATTATTTATTAGCTTTTGTCAGTCTCAACAACCAATTATTTCCTATGTGGGACTTAACCAATGTTCCAATGAGTTGCTAGATCATTTTCAACTTGATGATTTTACCCACCATTCCAGTGATTGATAGCAGCATTCCTCCTGTTTTTTTAAGTCTCTGCTACTTATCCAAGTCAGAGGAAAATTTTTTTAAGTCACTGATTAACAAAAGGTTTCTTTCATAGCAATGGCATGTATATTTTTCACAACATCAAATTTTGGATTAAGAGAGACTGATAAAGACGAAGAAGTTTGAGTATATAAATTATTTCATGACCCAGGATGACAGGAGATTTACTAAGGGACTAAATGTGGTGAAAAGATAACACGGGAAGAGTTTTCTACAGCATCTCTCATCCTGTAGAATGAGAGCCTAAATCCCTCATTTTTTTACAGTTTCAGATATTTTTTTTCCTAGTCTCTGTACACTCTATTCAATTTATAAGTTTTAAGTTTGAAATGAAATATTTTGGATAACATTAATGTTTTTCAGACGTTTTAAGTGGACGTTAATGACTACATATCGCAGCCATGAACCATGTAGTAGAAATGCATAGCTGCAGTATTTGTATATGCAGAAATTTTGGTTCTGTGACTGTTTGTAAAACTTTTTCTTTCCCACTCTTTTGAACGTAACTCGAACAGGTACTTTGTCATGTCATGTCATCCCTAGTTGTCAAGTTTTATAAATGTTTTTGTTATTTTGGGAAATGGTTTCTTTGATTTAACCCCAACCATGTGTACAAAAACCTGGTTGTGTGTCTGTTACACGGGAAACTAAGATGGTTGAAAAGCTTGATGCCGAATGCAGTTTCAAAGTGTTTCCGTTCTCTCTTGTCACCATTCCAATCCATTTTTGTGGTCTCTCCTTCAATCTCCCACATACACACGCACTCTTTCTACGTTACCCACACACATGAACTTGTTGATTCCCTCCATGTCTTTTTCCAGCGTTGCCTCACTCTGCATCAAGCTCGCCAGCTTCACTCCCAATTGCTTCTCACCGCTGCGCATCGCGTACCCTTCTTGGCCGCCAGCCTCATAGCCGCTTACTCCCGCTTTGGCTTTCTCTCAGACGCTCGCAAAGTGTTTGCTGCAATCCCAGTTGAGGGACTTCATCATCTTCTTTTGTGGAATTCCATTATCAGAGCCAATGTCTCTCATGGCTACCATCAACACGCGCTTCAACTTTATCTTGAAATGCGAAACCTTGGCATTTTGCCCGACGGCTTTACTCTTCCCTTGATAATACGGGCCTGCTCGTCTCTGGCTGTCTCTGGTCTCTGCAGGATTGTCCATTGTCATGCTTTGCAGCTGGGGTTTCGGAATCACCTTCATGTCGTCAATGAACTCGTGGGTATGTATGGGAAGCACGGGCGAATGGAGGATGCTCGCCAACTGTTCGATGGAATGTCTGTTAGAAGCCTAGTCTCGTGGAATACTATGGTTTCGGGTTATGCTTTCAACTGTGATTCTCTTGGTGCTTCTGCGATTTTTAAGAGGATGGAGTTGGAAGGTTTGCAGCCGAATTCGGTGACGTGGACCTCCCTCTTGTCAAGCCATGCTAGATGTGGGCTTTATGACGAAACTGTTGAGTTGTTTAAGTTGATGAGGACGAGGACAAGGATAATTGACATCAGTGCTGAAGCATTGGCCGTGATGTTGCCTGTGTGTGCTACTGTGTTTCAAGTTGACTGGGGAAAAGAAATCCATGGGCTTGTTGTTAAAGGTGGATATGAAGATTATTTGTTTGTGAAAAATGCTCTGATAGGTACATATGGGAAGCACCAAAATTTGGGGGATGCACAAAGGGTGTTTTTGGATATAAAGAACAAGAGCCTAGTCAGTTGGAATGCTTTGATATCGGCATATGCTGAAGCTGGATTGTGTGAGGAGGCCTATGCAACATTTTTGCAGATGGAGAAGTCATGTACAGATGGTCAATCCCCAGTGAGGCCTAATGTTATAAGTTGGAGTGCGGTGATCGGTGGCTTTGCTTCTAAGGGGCTTGGTGAGAAGTCACTGGAACTTTTTAGGCAAATGCAGCTTTCCAAAGTAATGGCAAATTGTGTGACAATTTCCTGCGTTTTATCAGTTTGTGCAGAGTTAGCTGCATTGAACGTTGGCAGGGAGCTCCATGGTTATGCCATTAGGAATTTGGTGGGTGACAATATATTAGTAGGAAATGGTCTGATTAACATGTATATGAAGTGTGGGAACTTCAATGAAGGACATATAGTGTTTGATAGTATTAAGGGTAGAGATTTAATTTCGTGGAACTCCTTAATTGGGGGTTATGGAATGCATGGGCTTGGTGAGAATGCTTTAAGAAGTTTTGATGAGATGATTAGAGCAGGAATGAAGCCAGACAACATCACTTTTGTGGCTATTCTATCTGCTTGCAGTCATGCTGGACTTGTTGCCGCTGGTCGTAACATTTTTTATCAGATGGCCAGAAAGTTTAGCATTGAACCTAATGTAGAGCATTATGCATGCATGGTTGACCTCCTTGGTCGTGCTGGACTTTTGAAGGAAGCAACTGATATTGTTCGAAACATGCCTATTGAACCTAATGAGTATATTTGGGGAGCCCTTTTAAACTCATGTAGAATGTATAGAGACGTGAACATTGCAGAAGAAACAGCATCGCAAATTCTAACCCTGAAGTCAAAAATAACAGGGAGTATCATGCTGCTGTCCCATATATACGCTGCAAATGGAAGGTGGGATGACTTCGCAAGAGTGAGGGTGTCGGCAAGAACAAAAGGTCTTAAAAAAGTACCCGGTCAGAGTTGGATTGAGGTGCGAAAGAAAGTTTACATGTTTTCAGCAGGGAATTCAGTTCATTTGAGTCTGGATGAAGTTTATGTGATCCTTGAAGAATTGGCCCTTCACATGGCGAGTGAAAATTATAATCTATAGTTTTGTCAAGAATTTGTTTATTGTTTATAATCACTCATTATTACTCTTGTTGCAATCTGGGAGCCAATAGGGTAGATATTATATTTTGCCATGACTTATTTCATGAACTACTGGACAATGACACTCTGAATTTGAGTTACCCAGAAAATTTTGGCTAGATATTAATATATTTTTCCATAATGCATAGAGTCCATTATCTTTACGTCCTGTTTTGGAGTGGGTTTAATATGTTTATAGTTGTCTTAAAAATAAGCGAGGTTTTATTTTATTTTTTAATAATTTGGAATGAATATTTTGCTCTTCTTTCTATATTAATGTCATTTTAGAGCCTTCTTTCTATTCCATGGAGTTTCCTGACATTTTCTCTTTAAATGCGGTTCATGCACTCACATGAAATGGGATTCTATAGGCAAGTGAACTGCTTGCATCATAAAACGAAAGGATTTTCATAAATGTTTCATGTGGAGTCATGTGACTAACACCGCGAAATATTCTTTCGTCTTCTAAATAAGAAAACTTTTAAATGACATACACTTCTTTTTATAAAGAGTACCCCTGTCGGGAGTGTTCTGCAATGTCAGTTTCAACTATAAATATCTATTTTCAATCTAATTTGTATTATATTGAGGAATGTTTGATTATATTGTTCTGTTATTTGCTTTTTCAAAAGGATTACAGTTGTACGTGAGTAGTGACTAGTGGTATTTATATAGACTTTGTACATCTAAATCTAACTTATTGTTTGAAATACTTGACTGATAGTTGTTAAATGCTAAGAAGTACCTTTACTTTCTAGAAATTTTTAAGCATCCTTCAGTTCTGAAACAATAATGTATGCAGAATAGACTACACTTACATGGTAAGCAAAAGACACTGATGATGAAAGACATCAACACTTTTGGAAGCCAATTCACAAGTCTGGCTTTTTAATGCTGTAAGTTGTTCCTAGGTGCTGACAGAAAAACCAAACCACTTGATTGGATGTCCAGATGAAGATTGTAGTTGGTGCAGATAGAGGATTAGTTTATCAGCATTTGAAGATCCATGTGACAGGCAGACACACAGGACTTCAAATCCAATAACCTCTTATTTGAATATTTGGGATATTAGAATAAAGAGGATTATAGTAGTCACTAATTATACGGATATAGTAGGGTTAGAGTAAACATAACAGCAAAAAGCTCAGCCCACAAGAATTGAACAAAAAGTATTTTAACATAACTGGAATTCGGACAAAAGAAATAACCTGCATTCCACAAAAATTTCAATAACCAATAAAACTAAATTTGAACTAAAGTTGCAGAGCCCTCTAGAGAGGGCTCTTTCAAAAATAAGGGTATACCATTTAGCGAGACAAACACACGGTATTCTTTAGTAAAAGGCGAAAGAATAGTTCGCTTTGTGTTTAGCTCATGGCTCCGTGAGGAACTATTGGAGAACATTTTCATATTATATTATGATCATTGATCTATTCCTACATTAACACAGTCGATGTGGACTTTGGTCAGAAATGCTAACTTGGTTATCCCTGTTATATAAAATTTTCATTAGATCTCTACCTATTATTGAGTTTGGATTAAAATTTTCAGTTTCTATTAAAACACATAGTAACTGTATTAAAGATTGTCTGGTATTTTTGAAATTCTTTTCTTCCTCAATAGAGAGGTGTTTTTTTTATATGTATAATAACTTGTAACTGCCTTAAAGGTTGTCTGGTATTTTTGAAATTCTTTCCTCTCTCTTGTTACTTCTCATTAACGCATTAACTTCTGTTATAATGTGTTAACCTATGTAAAAAATGTTATTAATAAATATATCAAATTCTCTTTGAGCAAACATGATCTCACATCTTCTGTAGTATAAAAGAGTTATGTGACATTTATATCTTATACATTTTGAGTTTCTGTAACCAAAATTATTAAAATTAATCAATTATATAATGTTATTTCAACTCTACCTAAGATGAAGCTAATTATATGTTGTATTTGTATGTAAACTGCATTGGAAGAGAGAACCTGATTATCAATTTTCACTTAAAATTTTGTTTATGTAGATATCTAATTTATCGCTTGGTATCAAATTTAACGACTAGGAGTAGTTTTAGCAAATGTCTTCATTCCAAGAAATTCTTGTGGACTATGGGCTTTCTGTTTCGATTGATGATCTAAACCTACCATATAAAATTATAACAAATGACTTTCTAATAAAATTAATTAGACAATATAGCATAGATCTTTTCAAAAATCAATTGATGGATGATTAAAAATACTATTAGAATTACATTAACCACTCTTCATGGATGATTCAACACATACAGTTGACCATTTATCATGAATGATTCAACACATTGAGAAGCATCTCAATAACTTAGTAGAATTTGAACTGAAATTGCAGAGCCCTCGAAAGAGGTCTCTTCCAAAAATAGGCGTATGCCACTTAGCGAGACAAACACACGGTATTCTTTAGTAAAAGGCGAAAGAATAGTTCGCTATGTGTTTAACTCATGGCTCCGTGAGTGACACAGTAGGAGTATTCCAATATTATATAACCATCTTATATCTGTTCATACATTAACACAGTCGATGTGGACCTCCGTCAGACATGTTAACTTGTTCATAATTGATTTTTTATTTAATATCATTTTGTGTTTTTATCTGCCTTTAATATAAAACTTTAATTAAATATCAAACTCTGTTATTGAGTTTGGATTTATTTTTCAGTTTCTATTAAATTTTTATTTAGTAATTTTAAATTGTCTCAAATAATTGTTATATGTTTTTCAGTTTCTATTGTTATAAAATAAATAAACAGGATTTTGAAAGAGTCATCAAACATTCTCTATATAAAAATTTATCTTACAAAAAAAATAATTGTCAAGCAAATGTTATAGATTTGTTTTGCATAATTTTTATTGTAATTTTAACTTTGTTATAAAGTTAAAGATCCTTTCGTGAGAACTGTTCCTTTGTAGAAGCTAGAAAATTATTAGTGTTATTTCAACATTTTAAAATTATATATATTAAACTTCAAACTAAAATTGAAAATTTTACCCTCACTGTCATATCACATAATACTCAAACTTTAAAATTGTTTAGAACATTATAACATTGAACTAAAATTTATTGGGCTTTACCCCTAAGGGAGCCCTTCCAGAAATTCTCGAAGGCCCAGAGTAAACCCAGGCCCAAGAGGGGGTTTGGAAATAGTTTTCAACCAGCAATAGACGCGCCTCGGTTAGAACCTCACTAGCTGCGTCATTGCCCCAAGCGCAAAGATGGTTTGTGACATCATCTGACAACTTATTTTATAGGAACTTCTGTTGTTCCCATCAATTGTCATATTTGATGTGGGACTTTAGTATGCAGAGGCTAATGTGGCCAGTGACTCCAACAACAGATAGGAGCATTTCTCCATTCCTTTCATTTTCGTTTTCTTCTTTCTAAGTTTTTGCTACTTGTCCAATCCCAATTAATTGTTGTTCAAGATATTTGAATGTCTTTCCAATATTAAAGAACACTAACAAATCAGAGTTGTATTTTTTACCAGTTAATTCTTAGTTGGTCTCTGAGAACTACATTACTGATATATATATATATATATATATATATATATATATATTTGAAATAGTTATTCTTAATATAACTGTATTTGAATATTTCTTAAAACAATTTGTTCATTAATAAATTCATGTTTCTTCCACTGAACACTTCTGTTAACATGTCTATTCATTGAGTGAAAAAGTTTTTCCAGTCATATATATTGATTTTATACATAAATTAGTTAATCATGTTTTATTACATTCAAAATACACTATGTTGTTCATAGAAAGTTTGCATGAGGAAACTTCTGCTCAATAAAATACATGTTAGATGACTGATAAACTACTAAAAGAATACATATAATATAATAGCCTTGGTCTAAATCGTTACACCGTGTCTAATTTTCTTCACGCTTCATCACGACACCAAAAATTGGTTCTTACAATTTCAAGTTTTAAAAAATGACTCGAGTTTAAACCGGCCTTGAGGAGTTGCAATAACTTTTTTTTTTCAGAAAACTCAAATCTAACTTCATAATTTGATAACCACTCTTCACTGACAATAAACAAACAAAATACATCCATTTCCAGCCCTAAAGGATACTACTACTAATAGTACTTTTTGTCTTCAAATTACAACCTTTTTCTCATTTTTCGTGAGACAATTTCATACTACACACTCGAGACTCATCCTTAAACACCACCCAATTTCCCCAACCTGTCCCTTAGAATCTTCAGTCCCATGTACCTGTTACAAATACAAACATATTATTAAAGTTAATTAAAAAAATGTACATCATTCTGTGCAATGTTCTGTATTTACATACCTGCCCATCATCATCACAGTGGCTTGAGGATTGGTTCCTGGCGACTCAGTAAACGTGGAGCCATCAACCACACGGAGTCTATCAACACCAAGAACCTTATACTCAGAGTCTACTACTTTCCCCACATGGCACCCACCATGGTAGTGCCAAATAGTGATCACAGAGTCTCTACAAAACTGTTCCAGCGACTTTGTGTCATTCGCATGTTTGGGTATGAGGTTGATATTTGCCTGCACAGTGATGTTCAACATTTTCTCTGCGCTTTCTTTGTCGCACATGGTGTAGTTTGTCACGTGCTGCGACTGCACAACCTTTATCGCCAAGCGAATACCCTCCACGCAGCGCTTGAGATCATAAGGGTGGCTGAAATAGTTGAAGGTAACTGCAGGGTTGTCCTCCACGTTAGTGTTTATCAACCTCAGTTCACCTGTTGACCAAGGATTCGCAACTTTTGACAGTATGAACCCTCCCCTGAATGCTTCTATCGGTATATCTTTCTTGCTCTTCACAAAAGCCTCAACAGCTTCTCGTGATCTTTGCTTTGGTGGGATTGTGGATAGCTGCCCAATCTGTTTTTTTTTTTTCCAAAAGTAATTGCATCATTTCCAATAACACGCTCTAAGTTTCTAACATTATCAGTAATTATGTAACCAAATTTAGCGAATAAAGTGCATACCTCTGCGGACAAGATACCATGGTGGCAGTGAATGCTGTCTTTGGACTGGCTAAAGCCACAACTGGTCTCAATGTACACACCCAGATTGGTTATACCTACAGTTTCTATGAGTGACTGCTGAACCGGTCTCTTTGAAGGGACAAAGATTGTGTTCATGGGGTTATCGGCCATGCCTTTACCAACAAATTCATTTTCAAGCACTACAGGGATGTTGAATTTCTGAAGCTCTTCTCTGGGGCCGATTCCACTGAGAAGTAGCAATTGAGGAGTGCCGATTGCCCCACTCGACACAATCACTTCACTCTGTCTCCCACTCCCCAGAAATGCCTGATGCTGTTTTCCATTTTCATCCTTGAAGATAACCCCAATGGCTTTTGGTTTTGTTCCTGCATCACCATTTTCATTTTCAGTCATGAGACAGTGATTTTAAGAAACAAAACATCGTTAGAAGTGTTTGTTTGTTACATGTTCATCGTACCTGTGGTGTCAAAAACAATCTTTTGGACAGTGGCATGGACGAGGACAGTGAGTTTCTGAGGATTTGCAGAAGCAAGCAATTCAGCGGCGGTGTGGCGGCGGCCAAATCTGTCAAAAATGGTTCCGCCAACTTTGGTTCCGTACTTGTGATCATAGGTGAATCCATTAAAGGGTGAGACACCAGCATCTAGAAGGCCGTCTCTAACTGCTCTCTGCCAATGTGAAAACTTTGGACGATGAACAACCTGCTTCTCCACCCATGGATAAGACTCGTTCACCAGCTGTGTATCCCACCCCACCTTTCTTATGAATCTGCAATTTAGTTTTCAAAATCTTCAGAAAACAAAAAACATGTTTCATACTACAAACTATCTATGTACCATGTCTTTTCTTGTTTCAGATAATTTATCATAGTCTTTCAAGCACATTTTATTATTAATTAAATATCCTGAAAATTATTAATGTTGAAAAAAATATATATATATACGTACCCTGTTTAAAATGAGTGAAAAAAAATGGGTAAATTTCAAAATAGAAAAATGATTTTTTAAAAATTAAATTTTGATAAATTTTTCTTATAATTTGATGCGTATTTTTTAAGTGTTTTTTTTACTTTTTATTTTCTTATTTTTTAATATTTTTAAATTAATTAAAAGATGACATTTTAAATTGTAAAACAAAATTGTTTTTTGTCAAATGTATTATTATCCTTCAAAATAATAGTGTGATTATTTTATTCATTCTGAAATAAGTGTTGTTTTAGTATTTGTTTTTAATAAACATTTTTTAGTGGTTCGTTGACATAATTTGATTGATGTCATAAATGATTTTAGAATTTGAGATTCTGTTAATCTTTCTAAACAATATACATTATACTAAAATGAAGGGAAAACATTTATATCATTATTGCTTTAAATTGTTTTTAAAAAATATAAAAATTGATTATGTATTTATTAAAAGAATTGTTTAATTTTCTTAACTAGTCTCCAACGATTTGTTTGGATCATAAGTAAATTAAGGATAAAAAAATATGAGTGGAAAATAAAAAGAATAAAAAGAAAAGAAAATGGAATTAAAAAGTATTTTATTTAGATGGATATAGACAAAAAGGAGAAGATAAAATAGGAATAAATAAATTATATCAAAATATTTATACTAAATAAAGTTAACTATATATTTTTAAAACTTTTAAATTTTTTACCCAATTTTTTCTCAACATTAAAGGTTAAATTATTTTAAAATATTTATTAAATTTTATGTAATAAGAAAAATTCTTTGAATTTTCAAAGCGGTAAATAACCAAAAAAATGCACATAATATTTCCGAATTATGACTAATGCTACATAACATTTATATATCATAGAAATACCATATTAATTTTTGTTCTTATAATTTTACATATATACAACTTTTATCCCTGATAAATTTTAATTTCATATTTAATTCTAAAATTTTATAAAATTAAACAATAGTATTTTGATTTACATATTAAAAAGTTAATAATATGTTAACAATAACATAAAATAAAATTGCTTAATTTTTTAAAAATTTGAAAAACCCGATCTACCATTAAAATTTTGTGGACCATATAAAAGTGGATTTGAGTATATATATATTTGTCACTTTTTCTCCGTGGATGTTGAATAACATTGACGGGTCCATGTAAGCATCAAATAGCAACACTAATAAATAAAAATTGAAATGAATGAGTGTAATTGTGATTTTGCAACATGTGAATTCAATGACTATTCCCAGGAACAGGGATCCAACATGCATCCTTAATGATTTTTACCAAAACATAAAACTACCCCACAATATATTCAATGTCTGTTTTGTGTGTGGTCTCTTTTCTTCCCTTCCTTTTCTTAAGATCTGACACTCTCACCTAACAACTTACATTGCATAAAATAGAGCTACCAAGGTACATACAACGGCATTTAATTCATCAACTTGGAATTTTGTCAAATTAGACGCAGTCTTTTATATATCATCGTCATTCTGTTAGACCCCATAAAATCCTCAAACCCATTTAAGATATACCAATTAACCTAATTTCTCTAAAAGAAGTATTTTTTTTTTTTAGAAATAGGTTATACTAAATATACCCTTATGGTCATTGTGTTATTAGGTTAAGAAATTTAAATTTAACTCAAAAGTAAGTTTTTGAGATACAAGTTTTAAATAAAAATTCAGTGGGTAAATTTGGATTGAATGCCATGGTCTGCTTTGGGGGAGTAGATCAATGGCATTCGCTTTCACCTTGGTCCATTGTTTAATCAAATATATAGGTGTGTACCTTTGTTTTTGGGTGGGTGGTGGTGTACATAATGTTAACCCCACACACACACAATTTCTTTGGGAAACAATAATCAACAACTAATAACGATAATGGGAGAGAAGGGAGAAAAAAACACACACACATTATTGAAGTTTTGAATAAAATTATGTTTGCACGTAAACACATAATTGGATTTAAAATGCTGTACTTGATTGTTGGAACAGAAAACTAGTAATAATAATAATACTAAAACAATGTCACATTATAGAAAATAATGAGTATTAGACAAATCTCATCAATGTTATTTCATTCATGGAAGCTTAAAGCATTAGTACGAATATTATCAATAATCTACGTAAGTTAGCATGTCAATTTATTTTTTGTTTGAATTGATCTATCAGGAGAATAAAAATGGGTGTTACCTACGGAATTAAATGGGCATGACTCCTATTTTTAACTCTCATCTTTTATTCTATGACGTGATTTAGTGTAAATCATTAATTAATATATTACTATTTTTATGTTTGAAAGAATGAAAGTAAAAAAATGGAAGTCTTAGTATATAGGATTATTTCTTTTAGCAGGGCAATTTAGTTTTTGTTTGAATTTACGTAGAGGATAAAGGTTGGTGTTACCTAGGGTTTGCTCGGGTGTAGAAGCCAGCGTTAATGGAGCTGCCACCTCCCAGAACCCTTCCTCTTGCATTCAAGACTCCATCGGTTGAAATGAAGTACTGAGAAGCCGAAGTTGGTGAAGTGTCTGCCAAAGCTATGTGAAAGTTTTGCAGGAATGACACATTGGGGTTGTTGAAAGGGACTCCTCCTCTTTCCAGCACCAGAACTTTGAATTTCTGAGACAGAGTTGCAGCCAATGGACACCCTGCAGTGCCACCTCCCACTATTATATAGTCATAACCACCATTGTCCCAAGACTCCATTGAACTCCCTCTCCTGATAAATGGGTACTCACCGTTCCAATTCCGCTTACCTGCAACCATAACAACAAGGAGAGTGAAGGTAAAAGGTTGTCTTATTGTATATTACAGAACATTGTTGTCTATCATCTATAGTGAAATACCAGAATCATTGTGTTTGAGATTGGTTTGTGTGAATGTAAGAATGTGAATAAAAAGTTTAGAAAGTAGAGCAAATGATTAGATATGGAATAAACCTTGAGAATGAGGTAGATGGATGAGGAGACATGGAAGTAAGTAAAGCAAGAATTTGAGTGCACCAATGGACGCCATTGGAGTCTCAGAAAAGCAGCTTCTTCAACCTCTAAGTGGCTGTCTCTGGTTGGCCTTCTCTTCTGTGTGCATGTGCATCATATAAATATTCTCAAATGTCCCCACTACTCTGTTCTTTGAGTAAACACACATATTTTTAAGAGAATGTTAACTAATGTTTTATGAATCAAATCCGTTTGTGATATATTGAAAACTAAAATATTAAGAAAAACAAGTTATTAAATATAAAAAACATCAAAACTCTAAACCCTGATCTTAAATTCTAAACTTGATTATCTATTATTTAATAGTATAATTTTTAACCGAAAGAAAAACATTATAGTAATAAAGTGGTGAAATTTAGGTTTAGAAAGAAGTGAATAAGAATGAAATAAAAGATGAAAGATAGCAGTTAATGGTAATGAATGTAAGTCTCCCGTGCTTGTTGAGAAAGGGTGAAACAGCATCTGAAGAAGGCATTTAATGAAGAAATGAAGGTGAAGGTTTTGGGAAGAATCTGACCGTTGGATTTGGCTACCTCTGCAAACTTATCCACCACTTTTATAACAAGCCAGCTCACTCACCGGCACCACCAATAAAGCTCCATATTTAATATTCTACCAAATATATCAAAATTCTCTCTCTCCATTCATGCTCTTCTTTTCTTTTCATTGCTCCTTTAATTTTACTTTATTACAATCATAAAATCCACCAATTCAATGTTGGAAGTCTCACGACAATAAAGACAATGGAAATTTACATTGTTATGTAAATGATGTAAATCCCAATCTTGTAAATTAATTTTGTAAAATTCAAGTTTAATTTTTAACATTAGAATTAAAAATTCATTTGATATGATAAAACTAATTTATGGTATATAAATGAATGTAAATTTAATCTTAAAAATCTTTCTCAATTTTTTCTTTTAATGTTCCTTACATAGAAACAATCAAGTGTAGACGTTCAGTGTTGGTGTATAATTATCACCGCACATGTCAAATGTAAATAAATTTTCAATATATAATAATTTTATGTGGTTGTCTTAAAGATGGAAATTGACAGATCAGAATCTGAATTTAAAGATTTGCGTTAAAATATTAGTGATTTAATAAATTTAGAAATAAAAAGCATATATCTGAACCTTGGTTTTTTTTCCTCCAAAATGTGTCTCCCGCGCATACTCTGAATAGAAAAATTTATTTGGGTGATCATTGCCTGTGTTATTGGTGGTTCTGTTTATCGGTTGACTGGTAATACATCAAGACAAAGGAGCCCAAGAACAACTATTAATGACCCATTATTTTAGCTTATCTACTTCTAGCGTTTCATATAATTAATCACGAAATTGATTTAGCTGTATTAGGTATTAAAAGCATTTAATCACAAATAAGTAGATCAATAATCTCAGTACTGCAGAATCGTACATACACTCTTATTATACATACAAACCAAATCATTACCCGTGTATTTGGATCGAGTTAGAAAAATTAAGTTTGGTCGAACAAACATTAAAATCTGATGAATGGATAAATTTTATTATTTTGCTTTAAAAATAATTTATGTTTGAAATTAAATGAAACAGAATAAAAATTTGTTAAACATTTGTGATTTTCAATACAAAATAAATTTAGTTTTGAACTTCTAAACTGAAAGTCAAATACACTGCAGCTGCTGCATGCAACCAGACACAAATTTGAATTATTTGTTATGTTTCACCAAACACTTACATAGTATTTATCGTACCAACAATTATGCAAAAATTAAAAGACAGGAGGAAAATTAGACACTACAAAACTCTCCTACAAGTTGCCCAACTGTGTCCAACTCATGTACATCATTAATAAATACAAATATATATAATAATCATTCCTTTATATATGGTTGATTTTGTTGATACAATTAATCATCAATATCTCCTATAGAATTTGTTTAGACAAATATCAGAGTGTATTTGTTATTTGTTGGGTTTATAATATTTTTTTTCGTCTTTATGAATCCATTTTCATTGCTTCTTCTTTACCCACGTTCTGTGTGTGCTTTAGTCATATAAGTTGGAACACCAAATAATCATTGGCTTGTGTATGTTTACTTTTTTCTAGATGAAGAGAAATGTGAATTCATCTGAAAACATGGGTGTGGAGTTATGTTTCTGATCCACACAACAACATATTTGCATGGTGCATTAGTTCCATTTATCTAAACACTAGGATTTGAATACATTGGTTCAAATTGATGTTGAGAATTATTAACTTGCACATGCTACACGCAAGTAGACATGAAAAGTTGAAATACAAAAAAAGAAAAAGTAGGAGTTATTACTAGGAAAGTAGTTGAATCAAAGTAGAATTATGCCACCCACGACCTCTTCTCAGATATGTAAATTAAGTATGTTATCATGTCTGTCACATTTCTATATTTAGCCTCTACTTCTTCTGAGATAAAAAAATAAAAAATATTGGAGTTAGAAGTTTAACAAGTTTCTTAAAATGAAAAAAAAAATAGAGATTTTCTTTTAGGGTGTCTGAAAAATAGACGGTATTTTCTTTAACAGTTATATATTTATAATAGATAAGAAAGATTTTTGTTGTGTAATCGGAACTCAACTGAGTTGTTAGGAAGATAGTTTATAACGATTTATAAATAATTAAGGTACGTAGGTTGTTTTTATATTTTAGGATCGATTTTAATTTAAATTTATAAAAGTGGATTTGTTAATTTTTTATTTTTTTTTACAAAATAGGGTCAAAGACAGGTGAAGTTGTCTTTCACCCAACCAGTTTTTATTTTTTATTTTTAAAAATAAAGTTATGTCATAAAAAATCGATTTTTATTAATGTAAAAAATGAAATCGTCTTCCTAATGATGATTTTATTTTTCAATTTTTTTTTTATTTTGGTCGCGTGTTGGTATTTTTCTGTTTTCATGTTCAACATCGTATAATATGACATAAACATGGACAAACAATGTTTAAAAAACAATCACGTTTGTTTTAGATATCGGATTTGAGAAGTTGCTGAATAACATTTTCTATTACTCCTTGTTTGTATTTACATTTGTCGCAGCGAAATTACCGATTTTACTACATGTTTGTTTTCTTAGTCACTCTATTTTTGCTTGTATGTACATGTCTTTTGCTCGGTTTATATTATAAGGATAAGGGCTTCGAAAAAGTATCAATTTGGAGAACAATAAATTAACGAACTCATTTTTACAATTTTGAGTTAAAATCGATCCAAAATAAATAAAAAAAAACTATAATATATGAAAAATGAAAAAATTGTATTTCCTTTTCCAAATTTAAAAATATTTTTCCATACATGTTTATACGATAACCACTAACCAAATAAAAAAATAATAATTAGTTATTTATTCGTACACATACGGCTTCCTTTGTATTTTATGATCTTCCTTCAATAAATTCAAGGACATGACATCTTCTTCCCACGTATGACGGTAACAATATTGCCGATAAAAGACATCCAAAGGTTGTATTGCAGTTATACCCCACATGATTTATAAACCTACTTTCAAATTATTTATGTTGTGCACCCTACGTATATAAAGATGTAAAAGTAAGTTTTAATTGATCGGTGAGAAAAAAATATATCATTTTAAACATCAGTCAAATTGATTTGACTTATTTAATATGCACGAATTCCGTTTAAATCGGAGTCAACTTAGTTTAAATCGGAGCCACCTATTTAATATGTAAATGAACGAGGTTAAATTAAAAAGAGGATGACTATTAGAGATGATAAATAAATTTGTTTACGTGGGTATTATCCGAACTCGTTTTCATTTTAACGGGAATTTCTGCATTGACTGGGTATGGGAATCTCCGATTTTTTCGATTGGGTATGGGGATGGGAATGAGATGAATATATCTCCGCTATAATACCCGTCCCCGCCATATCTTCATCCTCATTTAAATTATTAAAATATTCACAATTAATTAAGTAATCATATATATATATATATATATATTCTTTCTATTTTTTATTTCTTCTAAATATTTAGTTTGTCATGAAACTTATTCGCATCTCCAATATATTTTTTATCTTATCATAACCTTTATGTAATTATGTTAAAATGGTGTATATCAGTTAAAAAAAAAATATGTCTAACATTTGAATATTTATATTATTTTTTAATATTTTTATTTATTGTGTATTTTTCTTTCACATGAAAATGATTAATACTCTTAATTTAAGTGTTTAATAGCAAAAACATTTCATTTACTAAATAATATAAAAAAATATTTATTATTATTAATTTTTGTTTCATTTGAAGAACTTTTTTGTTTCGTTAAAACAATTTTTGTTATTTCTTAATCATTGAGTATATAAGTTGATATTTGAAAAGTTTTCTTAGATGTCTGAGATATTTTTCGTCTTATCATACCCTTAATTATACATTTGTTTTTATTTGCGCAATTTCTTCCCATAGTCTCCAAATTGTTTATAAGACACACATTTGTTAACCTTTTAATATTTTTATTTTTGTTTATTTTCATTATGTAGAATACTATTTCGATAAATTTTATCTAATTATTTTTTATTTTCTAACTCATTACAATCATACTTTAATTTTTTTCACTATAATTGTATAAATAATTTTTATTTACTAAAAATTAAAAATTTAACGTAATTGCCATGAATTTTTTTTATCACCATATTGAAGTTTAAAAGATACAAGATCTATGATAAAATTTTATTATGTTTATTATTTGTTCTTTGCGTCATTTTTTGATCAACCATTGAGTATATATGTTGATATTTGAAAAGTTTGCTTAGATCTCTAAGATATTTCTCATCTTATCATACCCTTAATTATATATTTGTTTTCTTTTGTGTGATTTCTTTCAATAGTCTCCAAATTGTTTATAAGACACACATTTGTTAATTTTTTAATATATTTTTTTTATTTTCATCATGTAAAATACTATTTCGATAAATTTTATTTAATTATTTTTTATTTTATAACTCATTACAATCATACTTTAATTTTTTTCGCTATAATTGTATAAATAATTTTTATTTACTACAATATAAAAATTTAATGTAATTGCCATGAATATTTTCTTACCACCATCCAACATATATTGTGGTTCAAAAGATACACGATCTATGTTAAAATTTTATTATTATGTTTATTATTTGTTCTTTACATCATTTTGATCAAGTGATGTATTATAACTTTTATTAGTGTATAAAAAACAGATTCATTATAATTTAAAAAAATTGAAGTAAACAAACATTTAAAATATATTTTAATTTGAATTTTTTTCCTTTTATATATATTTTTTTAAATATTTTTAAAATTTATCAATTAGGTTTCATTAATGTTTGCAAATTTAATAAATATTTTGGTTCTCATTAAATGTTATTTGGTATTCTAATTTAAAATGTAAACAATTATAATTTATTTCAAAGTATTTGATATCGAAGAAACAAGCATAGTCCTAATATTAAATATTTGATAATATTATGTTTTCTTTACCGTAATTTTTTATTATTTTATAAAAATTAATTAAAATTAATATTAAAGTAATAAGAAAATAGGTACGGGTATGTGTACGAGATTATATCCATTACCCGGTGGGAATTGGGATGAGTATGAGATAGTAAAACTCGTTCCCGTCCCGTTGCCATCCCTACTCGTAATTCAGTCACAACAATATATTATTATCTTTTCATAAATTATTTATTATAATTATTTAACAGTAGGTTGACAATATAATATTTTTTAAATATTATTTGATTGAATGTTTAATTTATTTGTTTATTATTTTACGTATATTAATACTTAAATTTCAATTATAGTGTAATGTTTGATGAAACATGTAAACATTTTATTTTTTACTATTAAAAATAAATTGATCAACTCAATAGATTGAGTAAAAAATTTATGTCTTAGAAAAAAGTAAATTAGATCGAATCAAGTCATTTTTATTTTAATATGTAATGAGTCCATTTATGTGAACTAGATCGACTTATTTTGAGAATTCTAACTATCAACATATATTAAATAAAAAATTATATTATATATACCTGTTTTAGTTACTTATTCCGTATTATTATACTTGTTTGTTCCCATCCATATTTAGCAAACAAAATATGATGAATATTCTTATAGAACTTCTTTGTTGAGCCAAAAATATATGGGAATTTTATTTTGATCACTTTAATCTTTTTTGGTCAAAACTTAGTAATTGATTTGATTTGGGAGGTAACAGTGCACATATCATATGTCATCATATCCTTGTCACCTTTATAACTGTGAAAAATTAAACGTCTTTGCAAAGATTTGTGAATGTGCTGTTTTTATTCATTTGCAGTGCAACCCTTAACGCAACACGCATTTGAGCCTGAGTAATAATAATTCATGTCTAATGAAATTTATGATATTCACGTTCCTTGCACAAATTCAACATAAATACCACTGAGGCTTCAAACACAAAACAACAAATATGCACGTACACACATACTATTGCATATGCATTATCAAATATGTTATCTTAAGTTCGAACAAATGATATCATTAAGATTAGATATTGTATTTAAGATATTATTTAAAAAATAAACTATATTTAAATTATTTTTAACTTTGATCTCAATTCATAAATGATATGAATCGATACAATTTTAATTTTTTATAAAATATCTGAAATTTTGTCTAAAAAAAGTCAAATTTTATTATTTTAATAGTTGAAGTTAGTAAAAAAAAAAATTGTTGTGAATGACTAATGTAACTTAAATACCTATTTTAAAAATTAGTGGACAATACATTTACATACAGGACAGTATATTATTCGAAGGTATTTTGACACCACTATCTTTTTTACTACCATTTGACACAATTCTTCATTACTATTCACTTTCTCTTCCTTCTAAAATTATAAAAATTAAATTTTATGAAGACTATTTTACCCAAAAAAATTGTCAAATAGTCGTCAAATGGTGTCAAATAACCTTTTTCCTTGCTCAAAATATCCATTGACAATTAATCTGTATGCGAGATGATTGGGAAAGGAATATACATATATATATATATATATATATATATATATATATATATATATATATATATATATATATTGGACAAGAAGATAAGAAAGCAAAAATAAAAAAAATTAATTTTTTTTAATAATAACATTAAGAAGAAGGTGATATACGGGATTTCATGACTTAAGGGGTGCAGGAAGAAAAAGGGGTGCAGAAAGAAATGCTCAAATTTCTGTAGTGAGACAACTTAACAGTGGTACGAGCCCATATGTGAAGTACTCGGTCCAAAAGTTATTGAGTTTGCTTATGTATCAAGAGCTTCTTCTAATACATTGAGCCACACACAATTGGGTTTTGCACCCCATGATTGCAATTTGGATCACGCAATACGAAAATATAATTATTTGAAAAACATTTTCATATTGTACATAGTGTAATACACTCTTAGATTGCATAATTTTAAATATTTTGTAAATTATACAATTCAAAATACGTTATTGAATTTGAGTTGCACAATTTACAATATATTTTTTAATCATACGATTTAAAATATTTTTTATTCATCCACAATTTTAAAAAAAAAATCATACCTATCAAAATGAAAAGAAAGAAGGAATTGAACAATTAAAAGCAATCAAGTAACATGATACTTTGACACATAATACATTTATTATTTTATTTATTCTTCATTCTATGTCTCATTTTCCAACATTTTGTCAATATTGGTTTCAATGGTTTCACAATTACCAACACAACATGATTTGGTTAAAAAGATAACTTTCTAACATTATGATTAAAAAATACAATTCACTTTGTTATGTTCATTCATATATTTTGCATACATATACTTTGTTTATAAACTATATTGAACTTGATGACATATCCAAACAAATTCCCATGGTCTGATCGTTGCTTTTGTTTTGCATCAATAAACATATTTATTGAGTTTTATTTTTCTAAATCTTCTTATTAGATCCTTAAAAATTTGCTGATAAATTGCTCCGTTTATCGATTAAATAATAATACACAAAAAGTATCCTTTTGCTTTCATCTTTAAGCTAAAGTCTACCAAATTGAATATATTATATTACTTTTGTAATCAAAACATATCAACATAACATTATAATTAAAATCTTTAAATTTAAAAATCAAGGTTCTAGACAGAAATATTTACCCAACTTTAGATATTTCAAAAAGTAAAAAAAAAAAAAAAAAAAAAAAAACTAAAGTTAATATTTCAAAGGTTAGAAATTAAAACAAAGAATCTGATAATTTTCTAGAGATTAAAAACACCATTAACTCGTAACCTTACCAGTACGGTTCCTGTATCACTATATATAAAACATTGAATATTAATAAATTGTATAATAAATAATAACTATTTTAAAATATTTTCTTAGAGTACAATAATTTGAACCAAAATAAAAAACTAAAATGTAACCTGGATTGAATTGAATTCATCCATAAAATATGTGAAAATGTTGCATTGAAGGAACATGTCACGAACACATAAAATAAATCCAACCAAAGTGTTCTTTCTTCTACCACGTTTTTTCTTTTCAGACAGCTACCTCAAAGTATTCTCTGCTTTTATGGAGTAAATTGCCCCTCCATTGAAGCAAAAGCAAGCTCAAGTTGCAATTGCGTGCTCATGCTTCCACAACCCTTCAATTCAGCTTTTCATTTGCATGCGCAGTTGGATTTCTCTAGGGTTTGGTGGTCACGGATCAAATAAGCTGAGGCTAAGGTCAGTAGAAAAATTTCGAATTTCCTGCCCCAATCAATAATCCATTTATTCTCCATTTCTTTTGCCGATTCCTGAGTCGAGGGTCGTTGTAAATTTCTCATATTGACTGCGGATTCTGTTAAATATCGAATTGGGGGTACCCTGCATTCTATGGGGGTGCCCGATAATTTTGTCTATCTAAAATCTGTTTTACAATTCACAATTGCAATGTCACTGTTAGGAAGTGAAAATTGTGTTTATGCGTAGGTAATGGTATGACCCCCCTACTGAACCTTTACTAGCGTTCATAAGCATAGTTGCCTGATATGATTTGTGGTAATGCAGCAGAATGTGTATATATTGCTCCAATTGTGGTTAGAATCGCGAGAACAATATGGTGTTTTATGAATTGTGGAGTAGTGAGTGGGTGAAGTAATAGTACTGTGGAAGTCTGTGACATACAATACCTGTTCAAGGGAAGGAGGAGAAGTATTTATATGTTCTTTTTCTTTGAGTACTTTAGTGATCAACCTGAACAGATGAATTCTTGATTCTTGTATGGCATTGGCATATGCTTCAGATTTATAATTTTGAAATTGATTAAATATGTTTTTAGTCTTGAACTTTGGACATAAAATTGAAATTTCTCTGTCCCAAACTTTGATACATTTTGGTGAGCACACTTAAAAAATGAATGGATATAGTCATCATAACCTAACTGTGTTAAATTTTATTATGTATCAAACGTGTTTTAGTATGGTGTTTGAGTTGTTTACACCATTTTGACGCATTTCAACTGAAATGCCAGTTTGGAACACTATTTAACAAGCCCAAAAAGTGAACGTCATTAAATTGAAATGACTATATCTATTTATTTCTAATGTTTGGAAACCAAAATATATCATAGTTTGGGATGAAGACAAATTTCAAATTTGCGTAAAAAATTAGAAACTAAAACCATATTAACCCCTTTGAAATTATTACTCTGCATAAAGTTAGTATTCCAACAAAAGGGTTGCCATAAACTTGTGATTTTCCTTCCAGTTTGGGCAGGTGAAGAGAATGATCCTCGCAAAGCAGTACCGATGCATACATTCATCTAGCTGCCAATGCACCAAAGGGCATTTAACTGAAGATGTGATATTCTTAGTATTTTATCACTTGAATTGGAATCCAAAGCTAATTGCTACACTGTCATGTGCATGCAAATGGTTCGATGATTTTGCGAAGCGAGTTCTGTGGAAAGAGTTTTGTCGAACAAGAGCTCCAAAAATGATGCTTGATCTGCAGTCTAGTGGCAGTCACAGTGTTGATGGGAACTGGAGAGCCCTAGGGAAGTTGCTTATCTACTGTGCAGGAAGCAAGAAAGGTGGTTTGTTCACCAACATTCACATCCCTGGTCATTTTGTTTATCAGACACGGTTTTCTAGAACATCTGGAAGGAGTTTTCTCTTACCACAATGCAGAACTGATGTTTTGTATGTATCTGATCCTTGCGAGCATCTGGACCAAGGTGAAGAGGGGGACATAGGGTTCTTCCGAGGAGTTTTTAAGTCATTTTCAGCTTCAAAGGTGAAGAAAATGCTTATCAAGAGAAGTGCCAAGTTCCATCCAACAGAAGTGTGTCCTTATTGTAAAGCAAAGTTGTGGAACATGCTGCAAGCCAATATGATTCCTCAAAGTGCTAGTTGCAGGTTGGGTTCCTATGAAGATTGTGTCGAGTATTATGTATGCCTAAACGGTCACATGCTTGGCTTCTGCACCCTGTTACCATTGTCTGATTCTGAAGAAGCATCTGAGTTGGTGTAATATAAATGATTCTCTGGTTTTTTCTTGTATCTGTAAAACGCAACTTTCTCTCCTGTTTATGTTTTCTTTTTTTGTTTCAATATAAAATGAAAATTGAGGCTGGAAATTTATTTGTGCATAGAAGGGTATGTTTTCTGTCACTTTCCATAATTCAGAGACAAATCAAAGTGGTCTCACAGAATGAACATTTACATGATATCTTTATGTTATTGTTTTGAATGATTTTTCAACGATTTCAAACAAAATACTTGATTTCATTACTTCAATTATTAGAATTAAGTCATATCTTCAATGTAAATGTTCATTTTATCTTCCACTTAAAATCTAAATCATAAAATCTTAAGATTTTTGTTCCTTGAAATCCCTATCCTCACTTCTCATAAATGTTTCCAAAGTATATTAAAGTTTCACCAATTCTTTCAAATTATTTCATATATCTCAAATCATATGGTAAAATCTCAAGTATTTGAAAATAAAATGAAAATTTAAGAGTTGGGAAAGTAATTTTTAATTATTAAAAGTACTATTAAACATACCAATTAAGATTAAAAAAAAAATCCAGAAGACATTTCCTAGTAATGTGTATTGTTGAGTTTCGTCTAAGTTGATACATTTATGGAGTATGATCCATCACTCTTTTTATGTCATGGCAGTAATTTAAAAGTATTTTTTTTTAATATTTCTATTTAGACGTGTAGACAAACATTTCCATAATTTTTTTTACATAAAAAGTTGATTTACATATTATTTAATTAAATTATTTGGTATAATTTTCTAAATTTTTATTTTTAATTTGTATATAAATTTATTTAATTTTTGCTGTCGTACTTTTTTATCTTCCAAAAATAACTTGCGAAAGAATTTTTTCTAAACAAACTATTATTAATCAAGTTACTCTTCACTTTCAAACTCTAATAACAAAATTATGCTTTCAAATTCTTTTTAAAATCCGATCAAATGTATCAAACTAAAAGAAGGTTGCAAAATTAGTAAACTATCAACCATTCGCAAGTTCTATGTCTAGTAAACTATCAAGTAACCAATGGATCGTTGAAATATCAATTTGTTAAAAATGAACATAAACAATTTGAGTATTCAAAAAGTTATTTTGTACCTTATCCAAGTATTATAGCGTAGACATGTTCACAAATTACAGTTCAATTTTTCGAACGCGTACTTGTTAACTACACAGTATACAAAACCGTGCTTGGTATGCCAAAGCCAAATAAGATGATAGAAGTAAGCAGTTTCTACTTTAAACATCGTATTGCATGATAACCAATTTGGCAGCAAACATAATCTTACATACAGTTGCATCAGTCAAAATCTTAAAAATCTAATATAAACACACGACTCCAACATTTAAACTTTCAGAAAGATACACTCAGACCACATTCAACTCTTACACACAAGATTGAATGCACTGCTAGTATAAAAAAATCACAACCTAACTTCCCATATTAACTAAAGAACCTAACTGGAAGACTTGCATCATACCTTTCAATGTCTTTAAAAATGATCACAAGTCATAAATCTGCGAACAAGAAAAAACCCTGCAAGACCCTACCACCCTTCAACAGAATAGTTTGCTTTTCAGTTAGATAACTACCTTTACCTACTCTTCTTTTAATTGACTGATATACTCGGATGAGTCAGTTCTATTACCCATAGAAGTCACACGAGAAGAAGAACTCGATGATGTAACTCTACCAGAAGGAACAGGCCTCTCATAGCGTTTTGATGAATTTCCACTATGGTCATCGGCTGCAGCATTCTGTGCCTCCTCTGCTAGTTTTCTCATAAGGTTCATGATAATTGGAACAAACTTGCTAGACAAGGAGATGAGTCCTGGAAGCTGAAAGAAAAAGGGAACATTAGGATACTAAACACATCCTGTAAAACACAAGCTACTATGGTACATACATGCTCTACTGTATCTATTGCACCGGGTTTGGTAGAAGTGCGAAACACAAGAGAATGAAATCATATGGCAAACCACATGTGTTACTTATACATAATTTTGATTAGTGCAAGAATACTGTAGTCTGGAACTTGTTTCAGGAAACCCTTGCAGGAGTATGTAAACATTAGATGGGGTCTGTTTTTTACAAGGTATTGGTTTGCAAGTTTCAGTTTGTTTTAATGCTATATTTAATTGATAAATGCAAGTAATCCAGCATGTACGGTCATGTCCAATGGGTTGATTAACCTCTTTTCTGAAACCAATATCAGGGGAAGCCCAGAAATGTTACATATCTTACATGAAAAAAATCAAGACAATATTTTATATCCAGTAAAATGTATCGTTTAAAATCTTTCGTGAAGGTCAATTACACCTTCCCTGAAATTACTCCAACAGCTGAACCCAATATAGTAGGTAACGGCTCGTTAGCTGAACTAGATACTAATTGTCACAGCTCAGAAGTAAACTTAATAAACAGGATAGAAAGAACTAACAACTATAAAAAATCTAAGAATGAACAACAAATCATAAGAGATACTCACAGCTCCATTTTGAAATTCTCCCGCAACGTCAAGCTGCACCCATAGGGCTTTCAAGAGAAGATAGCCAACAAAGATGACACCTATATACAAGGGATTTCTGCCATACAGAGAAGCAAACTTGGGTGAAACCAATTAAAGTAAATAGTTGGATAAAAGTCAAGAAATTTCTGTAGGTTTGAACATTCTTATGTTTTTGAAAATGCCCATTTAATAGTTGATGTAAAACACAAATTATGGAGTTTATTCGGGTACACTTCTCTTTGTGTGGGTGCAGTCACCCCTTTACAATTTGTCGTTAATGAGTACCGGTAGCTTCATAAATACAAGGCAGTATAAATAACAATATCGTAAGCTCTTTTTTGTATTTTATGGATGCTAAATGTATCTAGCAAGTTAGCAGCAGTTCCAAACATGCCATTCCCGAGGTTTTGGGACAAGTAAGGAGGGCACAGCCCTTTGGCAGATTGCAATATATGTTGTTGATTGATCACATGGTTAGAAAGCAGTAAGAGAATTTTAAGGATGTTCTAGTTAGTTTGTTATGAGATAAACTGGTCTTTTGACCTCCTTATGGGGCTCAACCTAATGGTTATTTCAGTGAGTTTAATTAGGGTACATGCAAACAGAGAAGATAGATGGAGATTAAGAGCGAATAAAAACGGAGCCTTATTTTCTTTCAAAGGAAGAAGTTAGAAAGATATCAGGTAGGTAAAATTAGCATCCACCTTAAAACTGTCATAAATTCATTAAATCCAAGAATAAGCAAAGCAACAATTGCCCATGGTGGAGGTAACCAATTGTTGCTACGATTGTTTGCTTCCTGAAATTAAAAAGAAATTTCATCATCAATATGTTAGTAAAACGTTTGATCAGTAACTAAACAATATGGTACCATAATATTCATCATAATTTTTATCAAACCAATTATGTCCCCTGGTTTGCAAGCAACAATGTAACCTTTACACACGGATATTAATTAAAATAAATTAATAGCATTTATATTTCAAATAATTTTTATTTAATATTTTTCCTATGAATAGAAGAACCTTGAAAGTCATAAAAAGAATGGAGAGAATATCATGCCTGTGCAGCAATGGCCTGAGACACAGTATATTCTGTCTCTATCTTGAATTGCCTCCACAATGATTTGCACTGGACAGGTGTGATCAATGTTTTAGTGGATGGGACCTTCAAAGAAAATTAAAACACAACAAATGATCAGTCACAAGGATAGAAAATATTCCCAAATCATGAGAACGTGCAAGATATCTAAACACCAACATTCTTTAGCCTAAAATACACACTAAGCAATTCAGAAGAAAGCACTAAGTAATTTTCTATATATTTTATTTATGTTAGGAATGAAGGACCATGTAATATTAAACTTTAAGAGCAAATCCAAAGATAATATCAGAAACTATCTTAATAGAGATATGACTGTTGTAGTCCTTATAAGTTTAGGACAACTTTCACTTCACAAAGTGGTTTTGTGGAGTTAAGTCTAAGCCCAAATTCTAAGACTTTTATGTGAGGCAAGGGATGAGGATCACACATAAGTCCTGCTGATTATTTGAATACAGAAGTGCAGAGAAATAAGTGTAAGGAAGTGAAGAATATGAGGAAATTATTGGGAGGAGGAGACTGTCTTTGCAAATGAATACCGAAATAGATAACCAATAACTAACAAATTAGTCCAGTTAATCATTTATTGGGAGGTTATAAATTGAGAGGGGAAGAATTAACAGACAGAATTTTGAAGTTGTTGCGGGGATGGCGTCGGGTCTCCCAAACTACCTCGGTATTTGTTTATTCTATATCTTAAGTAAAATTTATATTATTCTTGTATTTTGTTTGCCGCTTCCTCTGAAACCCAAGTGATATTGAGTTCTGTCCAGGAGCTGCGCACACACAATCACATAGGATAAAAAGGTGCCAATGGTGCCTAGTATTTACAAGAATGGAGGTAAGATTGGACTCAGTGCAGCTGGGACCAAGATATGCAAGAAACTTGGTTCAACTTGCAAACTAGACTCAAGAAATTGGAAGAAATGATGGAAAAGGTAATGTTCGTGGTGTGTTATAGATTGTTGTATAGAGGGGATTGTCAGAATCCCTCAAGTGAGGAGTGACTAGGGATGTCAACGGGGCGGATAGGGTACGGGTAGTAGTTCTCCCGTACCCTACCCGTTGAATAAATATTCGTCCCGTACCTGTATCCATATCCGTCGGGTATCCGTTATGCGAGTACCCGTCTATTTTTTTCATATCCGCGGGTATCCACGGGTATCCGCGGGTATTTACAAAAATATTTAAAAAAATAATTATTTAACCATAATTATTGTTTGGATCAACAAGTTCCCTTTCTCCAATTGATTATTGAAAAATAAACAAATAAAAAATCACTACCAATTTATATTGTAGTTTATTTTTGAATAAAATATTAAAGAAATTACTAACTTCATCAATGTCCACCTCTTACAACATTGTATAAAGTTTCATGTTGTCCAATTTT
>Ga0214545_1000303_pt1 | contig 72046 bp, 47 predicted proteins | sample CNSS4metaG_FD_160064 | JGI IMG/M metagenome (GOLD analysis project Ga0214545, IMG submission 160064) | Root nodule microbial communities from cowpea collected in UCLA plant growth center, Los Angeles, California, USA - CNSS4 | ecosystem: Host-associated > Plants > Roots > Nodule | place: USA...
TATATATATATATATATATATATATATATATATATATATATATATATACGTAGTCGGTTTTCTCTTCTTCTTCTTTTTTTCGGTTTAAGTTTTTAACCATTTAATTGATTTTAAACGCACATCAAACACATCAGAAACGTCCTTATGTTTTACATAAAGAAAAAAAAAATCAGAAAGTATTTAACTTTTGAAGATAAAATGTATATTTGAAATTGATTTATAATACTAGGTCATAACTTAATTACCTGTTGTGTTGATTAAAAATACAAGAGAATATCTATAAATTTAATTTGTTGGGGATTTTCTTTTTTTGCCTATTTTTCGATTTTACTCTTTGAATAAAAATAATTTAAATTAACATAATTAATTTATCAATATTAATGGTTAAATGACCATTCTTTTCAATTTTAACCATTTTTTGAATTAATATTTTTTAAAACCTTATCATTTTTAGTTGAAAAATTATCTACAAAATAAAAAAATATTAATGATAAAATTATAAAATTTATTCATATATATTTAATTTTATAATTATAATAATAACAATAACAATAATTTTACCGCATTTTATTATCATAAAATCACAAAAATCACAAAAGCATGTGTTGTCAGTAATATTAAGATAGAATTACTTTTGTAACTGTTAGATAACACTTGCACACATTTTATACATTTTATGTCATCTTGTCCCTATATTATAAGTATAAATTAATTATTTTACTTTTAAAATTTCATAATTATTTTTTGAAATTTTCTTTGAGAATGAATGGAGAGGAGAAGAATAAAACTTATATAATCATTTGTGAGAAATATACCTCATCTTATCAATTTAAATAGAGTTAAGATTGTTCACCGTAATTTTGTTGAAACCATAAGATTATTAAGATATATGTTGATGTTCAAAGTGTTTTCTGATGAAAGTTATTCTGATAATAACTTATGTTTTGAATTGAATCCCAACATCATGTAATTTTGATTTCTCTCATTTTGAAAAATTATATAGTTATACACTCATTACTCTTCTTTGTGTATATTTGGATGCATGTGTTTTGTTGTAAAATCACATGTTAGAGCGTACTAAATTATCAATTAAGTTTGTGTTGGGTGTCTTTTTGGAATATGGTCTTGATCAAAAGGAATATTGTTGTTTTGATCTAATTAGTAAAAAATGTTAATAAATAATTGTATGTCTCACATCATGATAAGGAATGAAATCTTCAAGTGATATGAATTTGAAGACAAATTATCTTTGAGAACGGGAGTATGATAGACAATATGGTTCTTGATTAAAAATTTTGAAGGGACAAAATTTATATATTTAATCATTGTCACTAATATAGTTTTGAGGTTACATTCAATATGAAATCCATTTTAAATAAGGTTTTTTTATTTCATTTGATATTTACATATTTGAAAACATTTTTTTGGAATAAGATCTAAATAATTAATAGGAAACTTCCCATTGGTAACTCTTTGAATAGTAAAAAAGGTTCATCTAATTCACCAATTAAATAATTAGTATCATGCTTGTGAAAATATGTGAATAAGTAAATTTGTATTGTTTTCATCTTCACCACCACATTCCTTTTATCACCTTACAAAAATAATGTATTATTTTATTCTTCATCAATATATCAATTTAAAAAAATTAAAACTAAAAAATAATTTATCAAAATCCAATCAAAAATTGAGAAAGTAATTACTAAAAGAAAATCTACAATAATCAAATAATCGCAGTTAAAAATTGGTTATAAAAACACATATAATACATAACTTTTTTGTCTATATTCGTAAAAAAAAATATACAAAAAACTCATGAGATGGAAAAATATTAAATATTAAATTAATATTTCATTATCAAGAGAGAGTGTTAATTTTTTATCTTAGAGGATGGAAGAGAACTGATAAAAAATAAGAGTAGAAAAAATGAATTTAATTCTAACTTTCTATTTGTTTCTTTCAAAAACAAAAGAAGATATACAACGGTGGAACATAAAGTGAGAAACCTAAAATACAATAATAAAGAACAAAGAAAATATATCAATATTTTTTTATTTTTTATTATATATTATATATTTTATTATTTATTAACATTAAACATTATATTTTATAAAAATAAAATTAAAATTAATCTACTTTAATTTTCATTAAGATAATATATACTATATTGTGGGGCCATGCCTCCTTGTAACACTACTAGCATCTACCACACATTATAACATACTATATTTCAAACCTCAAATGGTACAAATTTGAGAATAAATTATCTTAAAAAAAGAGGGTGTGATGGAGGATTATCTCCTAAACATGTATAAGAAAAACTTGGGGAAGAACATTTGCAATTCAAAGATCCATGACAAGGTCATAGATCAAAACCCTTATGCGTGGAGCTTATAACATTTCATGAAGAATGAAACTTAAAGAACACGAAGATCATTAGCACATTTAAAGAATAGTTTTTAAAAAGGTAATTTATGTTTTTATGTTCTTGAGTTTGTGATTTCTTCAAAAATTAGTTTATGTATGTATGTATTTGGACTTTGAGCTTTATTTTAGAGATTTAAAGTTTTCTTCAACTTTAACTAATATAGATACTTTTAGTCATATATTGAATTTTATTTATTAAATAAGGATTATTTTTGTCCTTATGATGAATCTTCGCTTAACTTATTAATTTATTAGATTGTTACATCCTCTATTATTTTTTTTTCGCATTCATTTTTTAATAACTTCAGAAGATATTATACTCTTTTATGAAACTCTAAAAAGTATTATAACTAAATAACAAAAAAATATTGGAAATGTATTCTTTGTATTCCTTTGTTCTCTTTGATATTTTTTTTTTCATTTTTTATTTTATCTTACAATCTTGTCTCGTTTGGCTATTAGCCTATATCTAACTTCTATGTTTTTTTTTTTCACTATCTAACTCTATTTTCGTCTCTTTCTTCCCCCTTCCAATGGGATGCTTAATGTTTTTATAGAGTCTTGAGAGAATTTACGCTACTCATAATTTTCGGAGATCGTGTTTTTACTTATAGTATTGCTACATACCTTGATCACCAAACTACTAGATTATACCAATACTACTATTTGCGTAGCAATTCACTAACCTCACTGACCGACATCTATAACAATTTTATATTCTTTTTGTTAAATTTCTTTTAAGTGACTTATTTATTTGTTCATTTCCAACTTCTAAAAACATTCTAATTTACTTGTTTATGCAAATTTTGTAGTTCTTGTTTATATTTAAAATTTAATTTTCTTTATAATAATTTATTGAAAGAAACATATAAATTTTTTCTTTAATTATATTTAAAATAAAAATCAACTTTATATAGAACCACACCTTAGTATTTGAAAATTTTATACTCTTATAAGTTATAAAGATCTTATAATTTTATAAAATAACGAATGAAATCTATATTTTTATAGTTAAAAAATGAATATAAATATATATATTTAATCTCTATTAAAAAAATGTTAATTAAATTGGTCCATGTAGGAAATTTAAAGTATTCAAAATGAAAATTTTAAAATTTGCTAGGATTGAAAAGAAATAAAAATACCAGTAAAATTATTAAGGGGTATCTATTAATATTTTATTCTTTTAATATCTTTAAAAAATGCTGATATTTTTTATCATTCCTTTTTCTATTATCATCCGATAATATCTTTCATAACTATTTACTTTCTTTTAAGACTATTTTATATTTATACATATTATCAAATATTATCAAATAGTATAGTGTAAAAAAAAAAACCATATCTTCTCGAAAGCCAATGTTGTTCTAATTATTAATAGTCTTCCAACCACGAGATCTTAAAATCATTTGTGAATCAATTAATCAAAAAGTCTAAACAATTTTTTCATAGATTTTTTTATATATTTGATTAAAGAAATCTCATCGGCTAAAAATACAAATCACTCTAGATATAGTTTCTAAACTGAGCTTGCTTATTTGAATCGCTATCTGCAGGCAAAAGTAGACACAAAGAAAACAACATCGTAAATAAATTGGGTGCGGCGCGTCGTCGTTTTAATTTTTGTTCTTGGGCCTTATCTCGATCCCTTGCACGAGAATGCCCCCTTTCCATTCCCCACTCTTCACCTCGTACACACCAATCTCCACCTCCTCCTCTCCGCCGCCGTTGAAGAAGTCACCCAATTCCACCTCCATCCACCCATCGTCTCTCTCCTTCGGATGCTCACCTCCCACCGCTGAATCATCAACACGGGACGGTGGTGGCGGTGGCGGCGGCGGTGCCGCATCAAAACTATCCAGAAAACGAGAACGAACGCGGCTGAATATTCGTGGAACAATCTGGTGACGCGGCCTTCGCGGTGTCGCCGCCTCCAAGTACACCGTTCGCCGCCGAGCTTCCCCTTCTCCGGCAACCCCAACCGACACTTCAACCGGTTGGTTCTCAAACCCGTAGGCGCCTCCATTCCTTTGCTTAAACACAAGGTATGCCCCGTACAACGTGTTCGGGGACAACATGCGACCTTTGATCCCTCCCTTTATTTCCAACCAACACACACTAACAAGTTCCGCCACCTCCCTAAACCTACGTCAAACAAGCACAATTTTTTATACCTGGTTCAATTTCAGATCAATAATCCAACTATAACTAAGTAAAAACATTTGAGAATTAATTAAAGAATGAATTACCTGGCCGCCGGAACCGAAGTCCATCTCCAGTACCTAGGAGTGTTTCCCCAAACAATGGAGAGACTTCTAGCAGAGAGCATGTAGCATTTTCTGGAGCTGGGTTTATCGAGTGCAAAGCTCTGACGAATAATTATTATCGTTAATTCACAATTATTGAGAGAAAGTGATTTGTTATTTGAATAATTACCTTTTTACCACCGTCTATGAGGATGGGGTTATCGCATAGGTGGAGATACAGTTCTTTCTTGGAAGAGTAAGAGAGAGGTTTCGAGGTTTGGGAAACGATGGCGTGCAAATCGGAGGGGAGGAACCTCTCCCATACGACGTCGGATTGTGCGGCGGATCTGAAGGAGGACGAAACCAAAGACAGAACGCAGGCATCACGAGGAGTGGTGAACGAAAGTATATTCGCTATGCAACCTTCTGGGAGATGCTCGAACTTGCCGCCACCGCCGCCGCCACAACCACCTTGTTCCGCTTCCACCACCATCACCTTGTTATTATTGCTGGTAACCATAGTAATAATATACAGCACTATCAAATAATGCACCTTCCTTTTTTTCTTGATTCCGCTTTGTGTCGGTCTATGGTGTGCTCTATATAATGCAAGGCAAAGGGAAGTAGTGAATTTGAATACGGGGAAGCTTAGCGGTTAAGCTTCGATCATATCCTGCATTTTTATTTGCCGCACAATTCCAAGCAAGGATTTTTATTTAATACTCTCTTTTTTATCAATTTACATTGTACCATAGCTTTTCTTTTACAAAGAACAAAAAGTTCATGAAAAATACAAAAGTAAAAAGAAACACTACACAAAATAAATAATTAAAAGAACAAATAAGAATGCTATGAAAATTATTAACATGCTTTTTTTTATTATACAAAGAATGCAATAGTGTTTAATTTAACATATTTCAATTTTATGTCAGACCCAGACTTAATTCAGTGACATGAAAATCAGTGCTTTGAATAATGGTTATAAGTAAAAATTAGGGAAGTTTTTCTCAGAAAGAAAACATGTATGAAGATAAAAAAAGGGTCACATTTGAGAATATTTGTTATTTACTTTCTAGTCATTATCCTGGAGAGACAAATGCTGTATGCCCAAAATCATTTCAAGCAAGATTAGCATTTGGTTTTAGATTTGAACAAATTCCAACGAGTACACATTTCAAGAAATAAAATACTTTAATATTTACTATAGCTTTTAATACATTCCTAATAAAAAAACTTTAGGAAAATGATTTTTTTACACAAGTTTCTCTTACATGTAATATTTTTTAAGCGGTTATTATTTTTATATTTACTATTTTTTTTATATTTTAAAATCACTTAAAATATGGTACTTCGTATAAAATAAAATCATCAAAATTTAATTAAAATATTATAATTCTTTATTTATGGTTCATCTTTCCGGAATAATTAGGATTTTGGTATAGGACATTGAACATTTAAAAAGTAAAAACTCCTGTTTTATTTCATTTTTCTTAACAATATATAGTGTTACTAAAAGAAGTGAATAGTAATTGTTTTTTATTAATTTTTTTAAGTCTATATCTTTGTATCCTCACTATAGAATAATCAGATTGAATGCTTCTAATTTCTATATTAATATCTTTTACTAATTGTAAATATACATATTAATGGAGATTATTGGTTTTAGTTAATATATAATTATAATATTCCATTGTCTATTTATTTGGTTTTATTGAGTAGAGTCTTACATAATTAGTAACCGATACGTAAACTGCAGTTGTAGAGAGAACCAGCGGAGAATGAATAAAAAGGAAAACTGCAGGAGAGGCTTAAATTAAAAGAGAAAACGAGTAGCAGAATTTAAATTTAATTGTAGAAAATGTTGAATTTGTACGAGATGAGACCCTAGAAATTAATTAAGGGAAGAAAGATGTTTTATAAAATGAACACCGGAGATCAATATAAATAGAACTTTGTTAGCATCATATTCAATTTTATAAGACTGAAATGATAATTTAACAAAGGTTTTTTTTATAAACTCTGACAAACAACTACTTTTGCATAAAAAAAATTCTATTTTCTCAAAAAATAATATTTTCTTCGATAAAAATGTTTAACCTTCCATAAATGTTTATTAAGTCGACATTTTTTGATTGAGATCTAATGAGGTTGGACCTATCACCACAATTTATATATATATATATATATATATATATATATATATATATATATATATATATAGTTATCCTAAAGAGAAATCTGAGGTGTATAATGACCACAATTTGTCCTTTTTGTCAGATGTTTTTACAAAGGGATATTTTTTCTTTGTAGTTGTGCCTTTCTCGGTTCTTTTTTCTGTTTTTCCTCTTTGGAGAGTAATCGTTTAGCTTTATACAAGTCTTTGACTCGTTTTTGCTTTAGTTTTTTCTTGGATCGCAGTAGGTAGTTGACGTGTGTCGAAGTTATCCCGATCTCCACAAAAATGTGGTTATGTGATCGTTTAGTCGTTATCTTGGAAAAAGGAGATGAACTGCTGATTTATGAATTGGACCTTCATCTTTATACATAAGTCAACTTCAGATCAGACCCAATACATATATACACATAAATTAATTTTAGATTGGACCTCACACATCTATATACGTAGGTCGGTTGTAGTCTAGTCATAAAAAAAAAATATATATATATATATATATTATATTATGAATAATTTTGTATAGACATAAATCATTATATGATATATTATCTTTGTAATAGTAGAAGTGTATATTGTGTTATGAACTTTATACCATACTACTGCTTTTTGATATACATGTAATCTCTTTTTATGGTATAATTGGATAATTGCACTTACATATATCTATCTATATATATATATATATATATATATATATATATATATATATATATATATATATATATTTTAATGTTTTTCTTGTTGAAATGGAGTGTAAGAAAAAGGATAAATATAAAGAGAAAAGGTTTTTCCGTCTTTATTGCATAATAAAAGCATAATCGGTATAAGAATCCACGTCAACGAACAACTTTCTAGCATTTTAACAATACGCTATGGATTTGGTGAAGTAATATTAACATAATAATGCTCTGTTCCGATAGTTATACCCTGGGCACGCTCTTCCGTGCTACCTCTTCCTTCGATATTCACCACATGCACCTCATGTCTAACATAATTTAACATGCAAATTTATCATGAAAGAAATAGTGTGAATTCATATTTTTCTTTAATTTTATCAAGCTATCTAAATCCTTATTTTAATTTTAAAAAATTATTTTATGTTAGATATTTTTAAGCAACTCTTATAAATGCTGTATTTATAATTTATAGTTGATATTTTATACACATGATCCAAAATCTTAAATTTGACCAATATTTATATAGAAGTTTTTTATAAAACCTATCATTGAATACTTGCAAACAAATTTCAAATACAACTATCGTTAAATTTGAATAATCGAAAAAATAACATATAAGTGATACTTTTATGTGTTTTTCCATTACTTTTAATGAATTTAACTGGACTATATATGTATTTATTCACTCAAGAACAACAACATGCAGTATGTTATGTAAATAGTTATACTGAAAAAACTCACTCTTTCCGTTAAATACATCACCCGATCGAGACATAGAGTGGTCAATTTGATAATAAATTAAAAAAAAAAAGAAAAAAATATTAAAATATTAAAAGGTATGAATTAATTAATTTTTTTTAAGAAAAAAAAAATCTCAAATTACACTTTACATTTCCTTTCTTTTACCATTGCAATTTGCAACGATCTTTAATATGGGATTTGAATGTAATTTTTTTAATGTAAATCATTGCATATATAATGTAAAAAAAAAATAGTGACATCATGAAACTTTTAAAATAATATGAAAGTTTGCCTAGAATTAAAAAAAAAAAAAATTGGAATATGAAAATACTTTGAGAAAACCCAATGAATTTCACTGTAATCTACTCTTTTTAAAAGGTTAAGATTATAATCAACGGAATGAATAATAAATTATCACGTATTACAAATTTATGAATTTATACACTCATTTTTAAATTTATATCATAAATAGAAAGTCACATATATATATATATATATATATATATATATATATATATATATATATATTAATGATTTCAAAAAACTCTTTAATAATATACTCTCAATTATATAGTACACACTATCTTTAAAGGTAGGAGAGGAAGTGTCTTTATGTTCCATTCACATCTTTACTGCAATTGGGAACTCTTTTGACGTGTTTACTCCTTCGCTTTCTCATATCATGTGCCCCAAATTTGGTTCCATGTGCATCATCAAATTCAATACCATTTACACACACTTTCAACCCACCACAATATTAATATACTTTATGTTCATCACTATGTCACGTATATAATAAGGCTGCCAGTAATTTTAATTTTCACTCATCACATATAAATCATTTAAACTATAATTCAGCATGAAGTAGTAGTCAAATATAACCACAAATTTCACTTCATTTTCAAAGACTGAATCGAAGAACTCTATGTAACTGCGTTGTGTTGTTCTATGTATAGCATAGGTGTGAAATAATAAGAATAAGAATAAATATAAAAATGATGAGGAGTCAAAATGTAACCATAATTAACGAAAGGAAAACGTTAGACATGCATGGTTGGATCGGAAGACAATAGTAAAAGTGAAATATAAGTTCCAGGTTTGTAGGAAGACAGCTCAGAATGATGTCCACCCAAAATTCCCCATTTTTCTCTCCGAGTCTTCTGAGGAAACGTCATGATTTTGCTATTCCTCTCATACATGCATGCCTAACTCTTCCTCCTTTCACCTTCTGCTGTTTGTTTCCCTTTCATTTTAATTTATAGCCTCTGCTCCCTTTATGCGGGGTCCTTCAATCTCACTTGGGGGAACCTCCGTCCATTGCTCAATTCAACCAGAGTTCATGGAGGCTTTCATTTTCACCTTTGCATCGATTGAATGAAAATATTCTTTAGGAACCAAAACCTGCACATACACTATATATATATATACCAACCCACAATCCTACTTTCACCTTTTGTTTTTTTGCTTCCACAGATTTACAAGAATGAATTGTTTTCCGTGTTTTTCAAAGACTAAGAAATGCAATAGCAAGAGGGAGCAGCAACCGACCACACAACCAGAAAACGTTATAGCAACAAAACCTCCGGGTAAGATCAATTTACTTAATTACTTCCTTTAATGTCATTCGTTTAATCAACATTGAAAACCAAACTCTGGGGTGAAATGTAGACGTAAGAAAACCAAAGGCAGATGATCCAAACAACGTTGACACTACAAATATTCAAGCACAAAATTTCACGTTCCGTGAACTAGCCATCGCGACGAAGAATTTCCGACAAGAATGTTTGATGGGTGAAGGTTGCTTTGGCAGAGTTTACAAGGGAACAATTCCTGCAACCGGGCAGGTCGTATCACAAGTCCTTCAATTTTTAGTGCTTAAAAAGCAATTAAATTCAATTTCACATTTTGTGTTTTGTTTCCCAACCCAGGTGGTAGCAGTGAAGCAACTTGACCGAAATGGGGTGCAAGGAAGTAAGGAATTTCTGGTTGAGGTTTTGATGTTAAGCCTCTTGAACCATGAAAACCTCGTCAAACTCACTGGTTATTGTGCTGATGGAGATCAACGTCTTCTGGTGTATGAGTTCATGCCAGGTGGCTCTTTAGAAGCCCGTCTTCTTGGTATGTTAATTCCATCTCAACATTACATATATAATCTTTGTCTTGTTTCTTTGATACACAATTGTTGTGCTTATTGACTTAGTTTTGGTCAAATGCTACCTTGTAAAACCAAAATAAAACATGTGTTTGGTTCTATAACAGAGAGGAAACCAGATGAACCTCCATTAGATTGGTACAGCAGAATGAAAATAGCATCACATGCTGCGAAAGGATTGTGGTACTTGCACGACAAGGCCAACCCTTCAATTATATTCCGAGACTTGAAATCTGCAAACATCTTGCTAGGTGATGATTTCAGTGCAAAACTATCAGATTATGGATTGGCCAAACTTGCTGGCAACGATAAAGCGAACATTGTACCCACAAGAGTTATGGGCACTTATGGTTACAGTGCTCCTGAGTACGTAAGAACAGGTAACCTCACATTGAAATCAGATGTCTACAGTTTTGGAGTTGTCTTGCTAGAGCTCATTACCGGACGGCGCGCGGTTGACACCACAAGATCACACGATGAGCAAAACCTAGTTTCATGGGTATACCTATAAAACCTCTCTAATTTATGATTGTTGGGAAAAAATATTACTGTGTTTCTCGTTACATCATTAATGAGTTATAGTTCCTACAGGAATTCCACCAAACAGTAAACAAATGTGGTAAAAAGACAAGACACGTTTTCATACACATTTCTTCGTAGTTTAGTTTTGTTTTTCAATAAAAAATACAATAATTAAGGTTTGATTTGATTGTGATTGATGAACAACAGAAATGTTATACGAGGTAATGTATCAAAGTTTTGTCCTTTTAAAAATATGTTGTTGTATGAAAATGTTGAGCAGGCACAACCCATATTTAGGGATCCAAAGAGATATCCAGATATGGCAGATCCAAATTTGAATAATGATTTCCCAGAAAAGGATTTGAACCAAGTTGTTGCAATAGCAGCGATGTGCTTGCAGGAGGAAGCAGCGGCGCGTCCTTTGATGAGTGATGTTGTAACTGCTCTGAGTTTTCTTTCCACTGCCAATACAGAGGGTGGTGCCGACAACAGTAGCTACTCCGGTGGAGACAGCGATGACAGTGGATCTGCTAAAAAACAGGTTAGTGAAAAATAACAAGAGAGTGAAGAGAACTCAGAATGTGTGAGTATGATTATTATGAGAATGAAAACCAACATGATTACAGTCTTGAAGCCAGTAAAGAGAGTCTGCTCCAAATCTAGCCGCAAGAGCAGCAGCAGCAATTCATGTTTAGATGATGGAGGCGTCTGAATCGGCCGCAAAAGCAGTAGGAAAAGTAGGAAAGAGAAATGTTGGTTAAATGAGAGGAGCAGAAAGCAAAAGAGGAAGAAGAAAAGTGGTTGATCCAATTGAAGTAGCAGTGGGATGGTGGCGATGTTATTGACCGTAGCGGAAGCAGAGGATCAAAAGGGAACATTTCAATCGGCCAAAAATTAGTAGTGAGATTGTTCACTCAGACAATGGCAGCAGCAGCAGCAGCATAAGGTCCAAGGAAAGGAGCAGCATGCATGCATGAATGCATTTAGATTATCAAAAACAAGAGTGAAATGTTCATTCACGATAAAAATCGATTATCCTTGCGTGCATGGTTGCAATCACAACTTAATTCGGCATCATATCATGCTTTGTACACTTCTGTCAATGTTTGTTTATACATTAGTATGTATGGTCGAGTGAAATAAGTAAGATAACGATATCTGGTATCCGCTATTTTCAAAAAATCTCGAACAACCATATAACACCTCAAATATTTACACACTTATATACTTATTTCTTAGTAGGTTTTGGATTTTTTTCTCTTTTGTATCTACCTTTAGTTCGTGAACAAAGACAGACAATAACTGTGAATTTCTATAGAAGATTGTTGACATTATTGGAAATAGTGATCTTTGTTTTTATTATGTAATCATTTTGGCAATTCTACTGAGTTTCCTTCTGTCATGTGAGAATCAAATATTGCGTTGTGATGTGGATATCCATCCCTTGAAATTTGGTGGATTCAATATACACTTTTTGGTAACACATGAGAAGAATGTTAGATCATGGGTCAAAATGTCATCTTTTCAAGGTTCACATATATTTATCAACCATTCTTGAAAACAACTTGATACACATTGCCATGATAAATACAACATTTTCTTACTTAAAGTTGAAATCTCTACATCTCACATGATAATGGAATATGAGTGAAGAGAAAGTAGTACAACAATCTTTTTTTTCAATTAAAAAATTACAGTTATAAAATAGTTTTAAACTTTCATACCCTGATTTTTTTTACTTCTAACACTTGTGTTTCCCTTAACACTTGCGTATTCTAATTTCATAAGTTTATATATGTAAATACATCAACAATTGATATTAATACACACCAAGAATGTCATACAGATTATCCAATTCAATCTTATTTATGTTTATTCCATTTTGTTCCTTTCATTATTAAATATCCAAATATACATTGAGCCAAAAGAAAAAAAGAGTTGTGGATTTGAATTGCTATTACTATAAGTCTATAAATAACACGTTTTATATATCTAAGATCTGGATGATTGCACAATAGATTTGATTCTCTTCCCACCACATGAATCATTTTGTTGGACCAGTAGTTCAGCAGAACACACTGTGATTGAAACAGATCCCAATTTTGTACCATCGTAATATGCTGAAAACAGTATCACTTGTAATATGTCTTCATTTTCTAATTTCCATTTACACTACATTTTCATGTTTCATCTCACAAACGAATAGAACAACAACACAACACAATACCCTTTACGTCAAAGAGGAGCTGATTTGGAGGATTTGGAGCTGGGGGTGGAGTTTGATGATGAACTCTCATCCTTCTTTGCCTTCTGCATCAACCAAAAAAACTATTGTAAATTTGATAAAACACAAACCTTGGACTAGCACAAAAGGGTTTGTGTGAGATTAGGAGTAAAGTAAGTTAACAAATATATATTTACCATCTTGGTTTCTGTGTCCATGCAGACCTTGTCCAATTCATCAAAAACAACCTCAATGGTTGGTCGACCTTTGCTTGATTTGGCAACACACAACACTGCAATTTGTAGGATGGCTTCAAAGTCTGCTTTATCAACCTTTCCTTTTAACCGTGGGTCTTCAAAATCAGACAATGGACGCTTACCCATACTCACATCTCTTGCCTACAAAACAAATTTCAAATTATCTCATTGAATTACACGTAAATATGATAATGAACATATTTTCAAGTACCTTCCTTGTGAGCTGGTCTCTGGCATCAAGATCCAACTCTATGACTTTCTGTCCAGACAATATTTGCAAAGCAACAATACCAAAACTGTATACATCACTGGCACACGTTAGCTTCGCATTACTCATGTATTCTGGATCCATGTACCCAATGGTTCCTCGTACATCGGTAAAAACCTTGCTCTCTTTGACTCCCATCACCTTTGACAGTCCAAAATCTGACAGTTTCGCTTGGTATTTCTCAGTCAAAAGAATGTTCGTAAGCTATAAAATTAAAACCAGTGAGAGGCATTACTATTATAGTACATATATTTGCTTCTTGTTTTCAAGTGCAATATACAACATATCCAAATTTTCATACCTTTATATCTCTATGGACAACACAGCCTTCTATATGATGGTGGAGGTACTTGAGTGCAAACGAACAATCTCTCAAAATTCTCACTCTTGTTTCCCAGGTCAAGTGACTATCTCTTCCTGAACAACACACACATATATAAAACATTTTAAGGGAATCACAGATTTAGATAAAACATTTGGTCTAGTTGTTCCATTTTAAGGGAGAGGACATTACGTAAGAGATGTTGAGCAAGATTCCCGTTTGCACAAAACTCATAGACTAAATATCTCTCATCCCCTTCAATGCAGCAGCCAAAGAGGCAAACCAAGTTTGGATGGCGAAGCCTAGAAAGGCCTTCAATTTCACGAGTGAAGGACTCAGAGGTGTTACTCTTTGTTAAATGCTTGATGGCCACGATTTGACCACTGGGTAGAACGCCTCTATATACCTGCCCTGCACTTCCTCTTCCAAGGCTTATCTTTCGACCACCATAATTCATGGCATTCTCAATTTCCCCTTTGCAGAACCAGTACAATCCAGACCATGCAGTGATCTCTTGCAAGTCAACCGGTTTACGACCCTTCTTCTTCGACAAACATTTCACCATAATAACCACAATCAATATCACAATCACAACTACTGGCACACTCAGCAAGGCTTTCCACAGAGATCCTTCTGGGGAATCAAAAACATTTTTTGTCAGTACCCTCACATGGTTCTGTTCTAACTTACACAAAAATGTTAAGTTCAAAAAATAAAATGGTAGAGATGAGATGACTACTCTTGTTTCCTGAAGCTGAAGGTGGCAAGCATCGTAAAAATTTGTCGACGAGAGGATCGTTTGGTGAGCCAGCTGCAAGAGCAACAATAGCTGCTACCCCACATATGGCTCTTTCAGTGTCGTTGTTGTGTTTGTCCACTTGAGAATACAAAGTATCTCTCACGTTCGATATTCCACTGGTACAATCTGCACAAGATGGACCAAAAGGTTGGTTGAAGTGGGAGCATTTGCCGAATGCGTCTTGGTACTGTTGCAGGGTCCTAACATCCTGCAAAATGAAACTGGAGCATATGGAACTTCCTCGGTACAAGTTGTCGAAGCCACATGAATCCAGTGACAACCCTGGTTGCGGGTGAAATGACTGCGAACAACGCTGCCATTGATCTTGGGAAAGGAATATTTGTCCTCCCGAGCTCAGTGCTTGTGTCGCCAATGCATTCGACACAATCGTGAGAGCATTTCGACAGCACAATGTGGTCGGGAACCCGTCTTCACCCCACATGTAAATATGCTCATTCACTACGGTGCACTCATCCATTGCCACATATTGGCTTGTGTTGAATTTCAGCACACATGAACCTGTACCGAAACAGAATTCAACCTACAACTTTGTGAAGCTACTCAAATTTTCAATCCATCACTTGATTGGAAAATTATTATATGATCTGCCCCAACCAGTTTCTACTACAAAGGTAATTGTATTATTCTATTTATGACAGAGATCAATAACATGCACATGCATGTTACCTAGATATATCAGTAGGCTCTACATGCTTCCAATCTATGTTTTAACTTCTGCACTTACTCTCCTATTAGTTTGAATTGTGTAATCTAATTTTTGTGTTAGTTTATTATATCTGGCTGGTATGTCTAGATAACATATTTATATGACATGCCTAACTTAACACCAAAAAAAAAAACATCTAATCAACAAGAAATACATATCATCAATAGTTTATAAAAACCATTATCTTTAGGAATTCAATGCAGATCGAAAGTCAGACATTGTTAATAAACTATTAAGATTGACAATATATAAATAGAAAGAACTATAAACTTATTGTCTTGAGAGTTTAGATTGAAAATGATGTTCTATCTTATTACAAGGATTTAACAGGAGTGGTATAGAATCGATAATTCATCTCAGTAACAATTAGGATGAGTAGATGATATGAGTAACGATATAAAGTAAGTAAAGTAAAGAATTGTAAGATGAGAGGGATATCTAAACAGTTCTACTATTCTATATCATCATGTTTTTGTGAATTTTAAATATCTGAAGTTGATATTTCATTATTAAAAGGCAGTTATTATTTAATTGAATAGATGTTTGTTTGTTTTATACATATATATAAGTTTGTGAATGCAGAAAAGAATGAAAAGAGAAGGGAAAAGGATTTGACCTTGGGGATCAGTGAGTGCAGCAGAGAATAGGAGTGAGGAGGAGTGAGGGAATGGTGGTGCAAGAAATAGAAGTGCAAACAAAAGGTGAAGAGCTAAGTGGGTTTTTGTTTTCATGTCCAAACCGAACCTCTTTTGCTCTGTATGGAAACTATATGTTAGCCCATTGTGAAGCAGCGTAACGTTGATGGCAGATGAACCTAAAAGTAGAATAGAGAAGATATAGTGTGAGTTTTCTTCGTGAACACCGTTATGGATGTGGATATTCTCGCTCACACACTGCCTTTAGATTACAGCTTGGGTTATATCCCTTGTTTTCATCAACAACATATTTTAATCTTACCCTTAGCCGACTATCATCACTTTTAATCAATTAATTACTTTATAATCAATACTGCTTATGCTATGTTGTTACTTCTGCTTTCTGTAGTAATTAAAGAAGTAACAGAACACAATGTGTTCGATAATACATCTTAAAGATAAGGATTTATCCATCATTAATTATTGAGATCTTCTGATGAAGGATTAATTATGTTCTTGTTGTATTGTGATTTGCACCCACGAAATATTCTAATAACATATCTTTTACCACATTCCTTCCGGTACATTGTTTAATATTAATTAAAAGTTAAAAAAATATGGTTTTTAATAAATTTTAGTTAATTTAAAATAATTCAAAGAAAATGTTTTTAAGCAAGCATCTTACATGCATTGCCCCGTCGTGTGTAAGCAACCACATTTCGTATTTTACCATCTCAGTTCTTTCTTTTGATTCGATAGGAATCATATTTTTGGTTTGTCTCTTCCCTGTTATCAACATTTCTGCCTACTAGATAAGGTTTATTTCATAGTTTGACCAAAAAATCCCTAATTCCGACAAATTTATAGGATTCCGGGGAATTTCTTGTTTTGTCAGTAATATTTTATTGGAAGATATACAATTATAAATAGAAAAAAAAATAATAAAGAAGATTTTAACTATAGTTTTGTGATAAGATTATGAAGTGGGCCTTGAAAGAAGGTATTGGACTTGAAACATTGAGTCCATTTGCAAGAAAATTGGAAGCAAATTGAAGCGTGGACGTGTGCGGTGTGGTTGCAGAGTGCAGTGACGGGTATGTTTGCAGTCCACACGAACACCATCGTCTTCTTATCCATCTCATCTCATCCATCCCCGGAACTCTTCTTATGCTACGCCGCCATTTCTCTCTTCTAAGTCCTCTTATTCTATTATCTCTTTCACTGTACCTGCAATTCGCCACATATACACCGCAAGGCATGTTTCACACTCTGCTCGTTATAAATCCTGTTTCTGCTCTCAATTACTACAACTTTTACTATATATTAACTAAATTTTGGAACTTGACTAATGGCAACTACTGGGTATGCAGTATGTTTTTCCTTTTGTGTTAGAGTTTTTAAAATACTATTTTTTGCCACGAATATTACTCTGCATTCTAAACTATAAGCTGTTGATCTTGCTGATTTATGCTCTTTTTTTGGGTATGTCAGATTGAATCTGGAGGTGAGGACATACACATACATATACTGTTGTATTGTATGTATGAATGGCAACGTGGGGTGCACATTCAATGTTGTTATCCCATGGGGAAGGCACAAGCACCCCCGGTGTATCCGTAAAACCAGCTCTTACTGTTAGAGGGGATTTAAGGTTTCACAGAACAAGAGAGTTTAAATATGCTCCTCGTGTGGTAGTGCTCAAAGTGTTTTCAACTGCCAGAAAGCCGACACGCTTGTGCTTGTTAAGACCTTATTGTAGTTTAGGGGGGAAACACAACCAAGGGTTGGATTATTCTTCACCAGCTACTACTACACAAATACCACGAGTAAGTAACTGCTGCTTTATCTATTATTTATCCTACTTCATTGTTGTTGCAATCATGTTCCCCCCTTTTGTGAAAATGTAAATTTTGTTGCTAAAGATAACACCTTTATATCCAATGTCCATGTTCTGAGTTTACTTAACCCTTGTTTGATAACAACAGATATTCAAATTCGTTGCTGATAGAATGCTTGTTGTTCTCAATGATTGGAATTGGAATAATTTACGCATGATGGGAGTAGCTGGCATATTGGTATCAATTTTAATGATCACTCCATCAGCTGATGCTGTTGATGCTCTTAAAACTTGTGCTTGCTTATTGAAGGATTGCAGGTATGCGATCGCTCTTTCTATTGTGCTATTTCTTCCATGATAACGTATATTATATACCTTACATGTCATCTTAACTGTATGATGGAAAGTTATACAATAGGCCTCCAATTTCATGCTCTTGTGTATATGCAGGTTGGAACTGGCTAAGTGTCTTTCAAACCCATCTTGTGCTGCCAATATTGCATGTCTTCAAACTTGCAATAATCGACCTGATGAGACTGAATGCCAAGTTAGTCTTGAGCTTTACATGAAACTAATGCCTGCATCATTCTTTTTTTCTCCCAAACCTGCTCATGGAAGCTTCTTTTTCTTCCTAATTTTCGCAGATTAAATGTGGGGACCTGTTTGAAAACAGTGTGGTTGATGAATTCAATGAGTGTGCAGTCTCACGGAAGAAATGTGTACCTAAGAAATCTGATGTGGGAGAATTTCCTGCTCCAAATCCTGATGTCCTTGTTAATAGCTTCAACATTGCGGATTTCAGTGGCAAATGGTTCATCACTAGTGGCTTAAATCCTACCTTCGATACCTTTGACTGCCAATTACATGAGTTCCACACAGAATCCAATAAGCTTGTGGGTAATTTGACATGGAGAATACAGACTCCGGATGCTGGATTTATTACTAGGTCTGCTGAACAGAAATTTGTTCAAGATCCTTCCTATCCTGGGATCCTCTACAATCATGACAACGAGTACCTTCACTATCAAGATGACTGGTAATTTCATACTCAAAGTACTCTTTAATTTTTACATAGCTAGACATGTTTAGTTATTGGCAACTACATCTAGATTGACGTGAGCTTTGTGCTGGAGCCAAAACTTGTAGTCTCAGGCACCGCCTAAGTCATTCTTCCATTAATTGAGTTTAGTAGTTAAGTTAGGGAAGTTAGAAATGGGGGTTGTGACCATCGTAAGTAGATTAAAATTTAGCAAACAAAATTTGAATAGAAATTTAGGTGATATGAAAAGCTCCACCCAAGAAATTCAGTAATTCACACACGTGGTAGAATTCATCATATCACTATAATTATTCTGTATCCAATTATTGTTAATGGTTGAATTATCTAGTGGAAAATCTCCTCTGATTCGATCAACGAATGAAAACACCAATTTGCATTTGCAACACCATTGATTTAAGAATGATCCAGTTAACTTAGACCACAAATTTGTTAGTCTAGCCTGTAAAAACTAAACTCTGAATTGAATTTCGATACCAATCAGATTTAGTTCAGGCGTAATTATTTTTGCAAACAAATTCAGAAAGGAAGGAGAGGTTTGAATCCAAATCTTTAGACCTCTCGTAGCAATCACCAATGAATCCAAAAGGATATCACACTTGAGTTTAAATTAAATGATATAAGCTCAAAATACGAAAGTCTGTCGTGCATGCACGCCCAATACCTCTCGTTCAACTTCAAAGATGAATGTTAACGCTTTGGTCCAATAATTCAAATGGGTGATAGGACTAATCAATCAAGACCAAGACCACACGAGTAAGATATTATAGGGGAAACTAAATATTTTAAAAGTAGTAGTTACCACACACTCTGCATGTTTTGCTATTTAAATGAAATTTAAGTGTTTGAAGGAAGTAAATGTTACTTTCCAAGTTGAGAAAAAGAATACAACATGCTGCTGTTCCTTTTATGTGCGCACACCTTAATTCGTTTTACATTGCAATATATTTGGATTCAGGAGCCTTCTGTAAACTTCACTAACTTACGAGCAATGACATGTATATGCAGGTATATTTTGTCATCAAAGATTGAGAATAAACCAGATGACTACGTATTTGTATACTACCGAGGCAGAAACGATGCATGGGATGGTTATGGAGGTGCTGTAGTGTACACAAGAAGTGCAGTTTTGCCAGAATCTATAGTTCCTGAACTTGAAAGAGCAGCAAAGAATGTAGGAAGAGACTTTAGCAAATTCATCAAGACAGATAACACATGTGGACCAGAGCCTTCCCTGGTGGAAAGGTTGGAGAAAAAGGTAGAGGAAGGAGAGGAGACCATTGTGAGGGAAGTTGAACAGTTAGAAGAAGAGGTGGAGAAGGTGGGGAAAACGGAAGTCACATTGTTTCAGAAGTTGGCAGAAGGGTTCAAAGTATTTCAAGAAGATGAGGAAAACTTCTTGAAAGGACTTTCAAAAGAAGAAATGGAGGTACTTAATGGCCTCAAAATGGAAGCCAGAGAAGTAGGGAAGCTCTTTGGAAATGCCTTGCCCATAAGGAAACTAAGATAAGTCTGAAAACCATGTTCAAGATACATTGGCATCAAAATCTTTTTGATCGTCTTAATTTTCTCTTTACTTTTCAAATATATGTAAACACAATTATCATTGTTGTATATATGCAGACTATTGTATTTGCATACAGTTTCATTCGTGTTTGATCTACACACGTTTGAACGTCCATTTAGAAGCTATTAGCTGTACCTCTGGCACCTTTTATGTATTCAACGTCAATTTTTTCCCTCCTCAACCCCTTATTCTTTCTCAAATCATTGAAATAAAAAGCATTCACTAAGTTTTATATCCTTAAAATCTCAAGCTTGTTAATTTTTATAATTCTTAATGTCATGTCAACCATACTTTTTAATTAGTTTAATACATAGTTTTTCCATCTCATAGTTTTTCTTGTACTTTGCTTTTCTGTTCTCTCTGTTATAAAATTGATAATGCAAGCATCCTTTTTGGCTGTAATGAGACTTTGGAGTGACTTCTGATGCGGTTGATGAGACATTTGTGTTCTTGCTTTTCTTTTCCGGTAGTATAGTACGTTTCTGAGTCTTGAAGCATTTATACTCCTAGTTAATTTTTTTCAGGAAAAAGTAAAGGGCATCCAAATAATATCATAGCTTATGAGTTAATGGTTAAAATATTGTTGAGAGTACATAAGAATTTATAGAAATGGTGGGTGGTTGAACTCCGTAACACATGGACCACAAAGGAATAGTCAACCCAAATTGTCTTGGGCCTAAACTCCAAACTATCCAACTTAGACACAGTCACTGTCAGAATCTGGACTTGTTGCTCTGCGTTTCTGTAGCAGCTGGATAGGATAATGTGGTAGAGGCCTCAAACTTTCAGAGTATAGAAACAAGAATGAATTAGTGTTGTTTGGATGGAAGGATAGAAAGTGAAAGAGTGAAAATGAAAGTTGTTTGAACTAGAATGTGGATTTTTGTTTCATGTAGATATTGTTAGAAGCTTTTGTATGTATTGAAAAAATGCATATAAAGAATCGGTGAAAGAAAGGTGAGAGGTGGACATAAATGGGTGTCGGTGTATAGATATAATGCATTTCCCTTTTTTGCGTGATTAGATGTGTGCGATGCAGTTGAAAAGGGTGGTACAAATGTTACGTTGAAATGAATGAATTTGGTTTTGGGAGTGTGGTATAGGTGAGAATGCCATAATTTTCACTGCCCGATGCACATTACTGTGAAAACATCCAATTCCATGAATTACGCATGCATAGAGGGATGCTCACGTGGGGCAACTCCATTGTTTGATTGGTGTGAGTTTAGTTATAAGTTGTGGATGAAAAAAATAATGAGATAAGAGAAGGGGACATCAGTGTCGTATTATGGAAGGAAACAAGCACATTTTGGCATGTCATGTCATGTGCTCTTCTTCTTCTTCTTCTGTTTACTAATCAATCTCTTCTCACTCTTTTTCAAACTTTTCCTCCTAACACAGCCCCCCCCACTTCCTAATCCTAACCCACTTCATGCTCAAACACTTCAAATTCAATGCCATTGCCAAACTTTGAAAACACAGTAATAAATTTTTGAAAAGGATTAAGAAAAAGTCTAAAAATGTGACATTTTTATCCATGGGTATTGGTTTGGTTGGTATAAATGCATTGGTATTGGAAGTGCGTGGTAGGTTTAACTTTGAAGTAAAATTTAGTTTTGGTTTATTAATTAAGACGTGGGTTTTACACTTTTTGCTGTTAAAACAGTAGTAAAATGATTTTCTAAGTTGAAAACAAATAGGGTTAAAGTCAAAGTTGGGATAATAATTTATTTCACGAGCCCCACACCGTGTTTTGCACTCTTCTTCCCTGTTCTTCTTCACACCTCAAAACCGCTATCTTTGACAAATATCTCTTCTGTTACAGCTCAATGTTTGACAATAGTCTTCGGTGTTTATCTTTTTTTTAGTCTCTTTTTCATGGCTCATTTAAGATTATAATATTTATATTCAAAAGAGTAATCAATTTCTTTATTTAAAATAAGTTAAAGTTGTGTAAACACTACAATTATATTTATTTATGATTTTTGAGATGGGTTAGTATATACAATGAAAATAATTTTTATTTTTATTTTTATTCATTGCTTTGACTTATTTTTGTGTTTATTATTTCTCTTTTTTTATTGACTGCGATTATAATTTAGAAAATAACAATAAATACCATTGACAACTTTTAAAATGTAATTAATAGTAATAGATTTGTTTTTCTTCAAATGTGACAAATAACAAACCTAAGAAAAAACTCATGCCACTTCTACCTGGAACTATATTACTGTAATTTATCACGTTAAAACTATTATCATATATATTTATTTTTATCTGTTCTACAAAATATATACAGATACAATTTCTTACATAAGCCATTTTGATTCTAAGAAAAGTAATTTCAAATTTAACAAAAAATGCAAGCACCTACTATAGAGTAATTTTTTATTATCATTCAATCGGAAAGGGTTACAGAAGAAATTGTATTGATTTTTTGTAACGGCTATTTTAAAAATGATGAAACCTGGGCTTGAATGATAAAGAAGAAAAATGTGTTTAGCATTAATAATAGTGAGATGTAAGGTCTAGAAATACTAGTGTCGTGTTTGACTCATGGGTGCTTGGTTTGACTATGCTTTCTTCCTGCAAACCTTGTCTCGCCACATCCGTTTTCTTCGCTGACTTGTACACTCTATGCTATTGACTATTGGCCAATCTTCCTCGTTTTTCTTAACTCTATAATCAAAATCAAATATTTATGTCAGAGAGTGGCTTGACCTACACTCTGCTGCAACTAAAATTTAATCATAAATTTAATATCTATTAGCTTTTATTTATATCTCTTTCTGCATAGAAAAAGTTAGAGGACTTTGTTAGCGAGTTTGTCGCAGAGACAGAAGGTGGGGGGCCATAGGCATTGGTGTGGTTTATAAAGGCAAAGTGATGCAGAAGAGAAGAGAAGAGAAGAGAGTCAACAGTGACAGTTTTTCAGCAGCCATTGGCATTTGAAATTCTAAGTCTTTTTGAGATGGGTCATAGTTGGGAACAGTAACACCCACCTACTTGTCAGCAACACTCACTCGCTTACTAAATTCCCCAAATCTAGCTACATACCCTTCCATATCACAACCGACCAGTCCCTTTCCCTCTCTCCCTCCATCCTCCTCCTTCTTCTTCACATTCCTCATTCAATTCCCTCTTTCCTTTTTCCTTCAACCACCCATTCTTCTCTTCTCTTTCTTTTTTCCACCAATTCTCCCTCTGCTAAAGGGAACAAACCCCCTACCTAGGCCCCCTTTTCTGTCTCTTCACAACCCACTGCATTAATTTCTATATCCCTTTTCTATCATAAGGAGAAGAAAGCTAGTAAAAAAGTTTTATCTTAACTTAACCCCACCCTCTCTGCCTCTGCTTCCCTTTCTTTTCACTTTTCAGATTCTTTTTCTCTCCTCCAAATTCTGGGCAGAGAATTTATATCCCTGTCTGAGGTTTCATCGGGAACCCCCTCCCTACGGATCCTGTCTTTTCTTTAACCCTTTTGCCCTCACTATTCCTTTATAGTTCAAACCACCTCTCCTCCAACCCCACCTTTTCTTCCTACCACCACACCCTTTTTCACCACCCAAAAATGGATGTAAGCCGTTTTTCACTTTCCCTTTTCATCCCCAATGGATTCATCTCCGCTAATTACCGAATTACTCACTTAATTAATCCATTTTATTTCACAGGAATGCAAGAGGAGCGGCCAAATACCTGCCTTCGGAAACTGGGATTACGCCAACGAGTTGCCAATCACCCAGTACTTCGAGACCGCCAGACAGGCTGGTTTAGTTCGTTACAGTTCCTCCTCCGGCGAAAGCGATGCTTACGTCCGTCCCCATCGCGATCTCTACGCCGTCGATTTTAAGAAACCTCTTCGGAACATGCCACCCTCCGCCGTTAAAAAGGTCCCCTTTTCTTCCTCTTTTCTATTCAATCCAACCCAACCCAACCCAACCCCCACAACAACCATTGCGTTTTCACCTTAATTAAAAGCATTTATTATTTCATTTTACTATGGTGATAGAGAGTAAAATAGAATTTTTTGTGCTGTTTTTTTTTTTCATTTTCTTTCTCTGCAATGTTTGTGGTACCACGTTCATAAATACGCGTCTCGGTCACCCATGGTTGTTAATAGTGCGGTGGTTGAGACACGACGTGAAACCTGAAACCGTGAAACCACATGTCTGTTTATATACTATGTTTTTTTATCATTACCTGTTGCCGGTAATGAAAACAAAGAAATGCAAGGGTAAAATTGGGATGATAATGGTGCAGGCGACGAGGAGCAAGGAGAGGAGGTGTGCGCAGGTTATGGTGATGGTTAACGATAAGGAAAAAGAGAGTGTGAAGGTGAACATGAGAAAGCAAGGGAAAGTGTGCGACGTGACGGAACAGGCAAGGAAGCCGGTGAGAAAAGAAATGCATCTACACGACGCCGTTCCGCTTTCCCCGCCGCCTCGTCACGTTAGACTCCCGAAACCTGTGGATGAAGATCTCTATAAGATCCCTCCAGAGCTCCTTCGCACAACTAAGCGCGTTAGTTACCTCACCTCACCTCACCTCATCTCACGCGTTTTACTTATTTATTCATTTATAATAAATATTTTATTGGTGTGTATTCCAAATACAATTCACATTGTTGCATGTGCAGAAGAAAATGCTGGGTTTCATTTCCAAGTGTCTGGTTCCTGCGGCTTGCGTTTCATGAGACTGCAACATCTGGTTTACTCTGAAGATATGTTGGGCTGGTTTTTGCTGCTCCCCGATGCTAATATCACTGTCTAGGGATAAAAGAAAAAAAAAAAACAAGAACAAGAACAAAAGTATTTTTGTGACGATGAGAATGAATGTAGTAAGTAAAGTAATTGTGTCTTAGTTTAACGAGTTCATCTCCTTCTTCATTTATTGATTTAGTCGGTGCCAGCATTTATTATTGTCTTTGATTTAAATGATTATTTGTTGGTATTGTGAGGTGGACCCTTAATTCCATAAGAATGATGTCATACCCATACTATATATGCTTTCCTATTACTACAAAGCGCGTAAAACACGTGAAACGTTAATTAATATGCGCCATTGTTAACGAAGCACACAAGAATGGTGAAGTAACATGCACTGTCATGGTGGTGGGAGTGTGATTGAATTGCAGTGTCGTTTAGGTTTAGGTTAAGTTGTACGAGAAGCAGGATTGAACAAGAACAGTTAACTGTTTTTGATGAGGTGAGGAGGAAGAAAGATTAGGTACGAAACATTGTTGAAACACTAATCTGACATATGCTAGATAGGTTTGCATGCATTTTCACATCGAGCTTTAATTGTGTTATCTCCGAAATCACTTTTGGGCCCAAGTTCATTTATACGCTTACGCTTACAAGGCATGCCAGGCCTAGCTAGGAATTAACTGGGAACTTCTCTAAAGTCATATCTATCTATCTATCTATCTATATATATATATATATATATATATATATATATATATATATATATATATATATATATATATATAGATATAGATAAATATATTATATATGTGTAACCATTTTAATTGGTAAAAGAGAAGTAAAAATTGTCACATGGTGTGCTGGATATCGTTTTGTGAAATATTTAAATGAAATTAATATTTAATTTAATTTCGTTAAATTGGATTTTTTTATTTTAAAAGTTAATACAGGGAAGCTTATTGTATAAAAAAAAAAAATTGTGTGATGTACCTTCCATGTTACATCGGAATATTGAGATTGATGTTCAACCGTGTATTCAGTAGACTGGTCGAACTCATAATAAATGATAAAATTTATTTTACTTATTTTTGGATTTATAGGTAGAAGAAAAGGTAAAAACTTTGTTTATAATTGTAGTAATAGGTCCCTTCATCCACATCAGTTTTATTCGCTTATTGTTTGATTAAGGATGTTATGGTTCGAATATTAATATATAAACAAATTGAGATGTTTATGATTCTTGTAAATATAAAGACTTTATCATAACTAGATCAAAATAACTATGTAATATGAAATAAATCTATTTGATAATGTAATAAACTTTAATTCAAGTAAGATGTTATAAAATAACCATCAAACAAGAAAATACGATATAGGAATATTGATTGTAGTATTAAAATTATAAAATTCAATAAGATACTTAGTTATAAATATAATTACAACATCTTTAAAAAAAAAAGACAACACAGTAAATGTTTTAACCAAAAGAATCATCCTCTTAACTAAAATAATAATTAAGATAAGTCAAACAAATAATCAACATTAACATATATGCAGATGATAAACAATAATAAAATATTTTTTAAAAAATATAACAATTAATTATTATACAAACAAATGAGTGACACCTTTCACTACATTTTTTAGTGATTTGCATGACTTGCGTGAAGTGTAAAAGTTATTTATAATTGTTTTATGTCAACACTTATTTAATGGTTTTTTATTTAGAGTTAATATATTAACACAAGATTAAACATGTAAACACTATGTGTGTTAGAATTTTCTGGAAAATATGATTCTAAGTGTAATTGAAGTTACTAAAAAGGTAAATTTTGCACTAATGAGTTCGTTTTCTTATAAATACGTTTAAAAGATAAAGAAAAAATTGTATAGATTAAAACTAACTTATACACAAACGAAGAATAAGAATTCCGAAAATTTATGTAACAAAGTTTATATATATCAACTTACAAAAATATCATTTTTTTTTTCTATCTTATAAATACTTACGAATAAAATGTATAACTTGTTTCAACCATAATTTTATAGTCATGTTTGTTTTATTCTCATTGGTCATGTTATTTATTTCGTTGTATGAAAAATATATTTTAACATCCTTTATTAAATAAACATCCACTTAATAATTTATTTGAATAATATGTATCAATAGTTAAATTTAAAAAATAATATAAAATTAAAATATTAATTATCAAAATCATAGGTTCTAACGATATCACTGTTCTAATTAAATATAAAAGAATCAATCCAGTGTAATTGCGTTTTCAAGCCTGTGTCGGTGCGTTTTCAAACCTGTGTCAGAATCCATTTTCTCAACTTCATTATCCAAACAAAAGTCATGTTGTCATAAACTCGTGACTTATAATCAATTCTATAAAACCGCGTTAGCTAAAATAAATTATACAACCACGTGTTATTTAAAATATTTTAACTTTGATATAATTTAAATGGTTTCACATAAAGCATTGGATGATATCACTGTGATATCAAATTATGTAGTCATTTCTACCAGAAACAACTTCCATTAGCGGTGCTGATCAGAAAAAAAAAATAGCGGTGCATTTTTTTTATAATTGTTGTAATATATTCATATAAATATATCGATCTTGGCGCATTTAATCTAAAGATTGCATTGCATGATCCAGACTCAAGGTTTCTGAATTAAATAAAGTAAAAACATTTTCCAGATAGAAATAAATCCCTATCTGGATTTTTTTTTTTAAACCGAAATTCTATATTTAAGATCATTTTCTGTTTAGAACAATTTCAATACAATAATTCTATAAAAAATTATGATGAGATCTTATTTTACTTCAAACGAGTTTCACAATATTATTTTACTTTTAAAATATAAAAGAATATTTTTTTAATAACTATGTTTTTACAATTAAAAAATACTTAGATTTTGTTTTTCTTAACGTGATGTTAATACCCACCCAAGCACCCATCGTCTTTATATTTTTTTTCTAATAATAGAAGGAAAGAAGAAACTGAAAAACCTTGCTTGTCCTAATGAAAAGTGGCTTTTGTTTCTTCACTTGTATCGATGCATGATTATGACCAAACTACACAACTGAGTCACAGAATTATCGAATGTATTATTTGTGTATCTGAGAATAAAATTTAATTTTTGCGCAACCCGAAGCAATATTTAGTTACTTTAGAATATAGTGAGGCAGAAGAAAATGTGGGATTTTGTCTCCAAGTGTGTGGTGGATCTGTTCATCATCATCACATTATTTGTTACAACTTTTTGAGAGGAGGAGGAATAGCCACGTGTCTTTTCTGTCCACTAAAACACCTTTTTAATTAATTCAAACTTTTTCATTAATTATTGTGTTGTGTGTTTGGATTACAAGAATTTGACCAGAAAGAACAATAAATTTTTGAAAAGGGTTTGTAATTGGTGCTTGCATTTAATCGTATTGAATGATTATTAATATGCATTATGTGATGTTGATCCTGTACGTCTGATCTTATTGGTCATGAGTCTCACCATCTAACGGTGAGGCTCCAGCTATTGACGTTGCTGCTCTAAATCAAGAATGTTTTAAGAATATTAATATTTTCTAAATGCTTACATGTTTATAAAAATTTTGGTTTTTGATAGAATCTGGACATATTTATAGAAGGTAAGACAAGAAATAAATAGTAACATGATCCTTAATAAATATTACTTTTTCTATCTAAATATGTTCTTAAATTTTCATAAAACAAAGTCAATTAATGAGAAATAGAATAAAATATTATTATTTATAATTTTTATAAATTTTATATCATTGTAATAAATAATATGTTTTTCATAGAAGTTTGATATAATCTTAAGCTGCTGTTAACATTCTTCATTCTTTTGAACATTCACAAATTTATCCTTTAAAATGTGTCTTTAGATTTTAAGACATGAAGATGTCAATACCATAGCCCAAGTTTTATTATCAGGCCCAACGAATTGGTCTGCTTAAAAACATTGTCCAGCTAGACTTCTGCTATATGTAGTTCTTAATTTACTAAGTACGGTACCTAACCTTTGTTTTTCTTAGACCCATCTAATTACCCTTTTTAATGCCTTTTTTTTTTTAAATAATCATCATGTTTTCAAAATCAAAATTTTCTTACTATAAATATTATATTCCTCTATTCTTCTGCATTGTTCCTCTAAAAATGCGGGTTTTTTTTTTTTTTTGAATTGGACATTTGGTGATTTGTATTTTATTTTGTAGAAGAATTTTCTAAAGATTTAAAACTCGTAAAAGAAAAATAGTGATATTGTGAAAGAAATCTGTAGCAATGTTAACAATAATCTCATGTCATGTCAATCGCGTTAGGAACAGAGCTTAACTCATGTATATGTAAGATATAGAACTCAAAATTTTTCATATAAACAAATTATCCGAAAATAAAGAACTGTAAAAAATCAAAATATCAATTACGCCTTAACATAACCTTCATTGGTACTTTTAATTAATCCTGTTACGGAAATCACTTAACATTGTGTAACCTTTACAAGTAAATGACATTAAAAATAGAAGGCTTATTCGTATATAAGTAGGAGAAAAAAAAAAGTTTAAAAAGTGATTCTAAAAGGTGTTCAGTTACATTACCTTAATTTTCATTCATAGACTCGTAAGCTTAAACGTGTTCATTGTTGAGAACCTGGTATGCACAGAGACAACAGCAGTAAAATGTAAACATATGTTTAACACATAAAAAAACACCCTTCCTTGTATCGTGTTATTTCTCAGTCATGAAAAGCTTTTACTTGTTATATAGCAGTCATTAGTGAAAGTGGTAACATCTCTTTTATAAACTTTTGTTCTGAAGTTACTGCAAAACTCAATTTCAAAGTGATTGAACACGTTCATGTTGCAGAAACTTTAGGTAGGAACGCATGAAGATAGAAAGAAGGAAAGCAATTATACCTAGTAAAGTGATGAACAGAATTGGTTAGGTTAGAAGAGACACCATGTTGGAGAAGGAGGGCACCTGCAAAGAATAACGTGACATTTTAGAGCCAAGAATCTTGCACGTGCCCTGCTTCTCCAACGAGGAGTTTCTCTGCCAGTGAGCTTCATGAGAACGGTGATGAAAGTTGAAGTTGAACTAGACACGGGAAAAAGCTCATATTTATAGATGCAACTTTAGAGAGAGAAAAGAGATTCATCAAAGGACAATGGCAGAACAATGAGAGAAATTTGCAGAAATTTTTTTAAAAATATAACTCTGCCATACCATATCATCATGCCATGCCAGTACACAAACGTAGCGAGATATATATATATCGAAGGAAACTCAACCAGATTGTTGCCTGCTTTAACTTCACAGAAAAAGTAGAGTGCTAAAAATCTTCTCCTAAAATTCAGCACAGCCACATTATTATATTTCTTAAGTGCTAACTACAAACACATAAACCAGTTTCACATTAGTTTCTTTGCATCCACAAGTATTATCATTAAGTCCTTATTCATTTGATGTTCACTGCACTGCAGCAAGGAGACAAGGTTTTCCTTGTACTAAATCAAATGGGAGCCAATGGATGAAGAGTTTTGGGTCCCACATGCATTCTCTGTTGCCCTTTTCCATTGAAGAAGAATTTGATGGTGCAAGAAGGTGGAGAAGAATAATGTATGAGTGGACGTAGGGTTTGCGTGTTGGGTTGCAAGTTTTTGAGTATGGCATGTGCATGTGTGTGTGCTTGTGAGAGTTTTAGAGAAAGTTGGGGACGCTCCCTAGGTAGATATCATTCCCTATACGTAATAGGTCCTTACCTTTTGCCCCAAAGTTTATGGTGATTTAACACAGAGTAGACTGCAACAATTTCAAAGGCAGCATTAATACAGAGAGCAGAAAAAGTAAACAATGAATGAACACTGCCTCTAAAGGACACAACTTCCACAACAGGGCAAACTCAGCACTCAGCAACCACAACCACGGTTTGGTCAAGAAATCTTATGTATGTACATTTTCATTTCTCTTCTTTATCATTTACCTTTAGTGCATATTGCTAAGTCTAGTCCACAGCATGCGGGAATCTGTGACGTGCGACATTGGGTTATATATTAGTGAGGTTTCTTTCTTCACTCACACTTGGTTGGGCCATCATTTCGATTTGGTGAATCGTCCACTGCCATATAAGTTCAAAAAACAAAGTGCAATGGTGGTATTGCCTGTGAAATTTTGCGTCCGATGCATTAAAAGGAAGAACATTTATTTGAAAAAATGGGTTGGAAATTGGCATGCTTGTGGAAGAAGAAGATAGATTCTTGATGAGATCATTGTGAAATCTAAGGACTTGAGTATGGCGTGTGTATCTTACGCTTGGTAGGCAGTGAAAGCTTTGTTTGGCAATTCACTCTCTTGTTCGAACACACGTGAGACTCCACCATGCTCCCAAACGGTTAAAATTCTACGGCACTTCATTTTTGTGTTTCAGAAAAAAGGAACAGCAACCCATCGAAAAAGTGCTTGCTTTCTTGTTCATTAAACTTGAGAACCCAAAAAAATCTTTCAACTTATATGCTCCCAGTCCGAACCTATTCACATGTGAACAGCGACATCTGATATTGGGAGTTTGGATCAATTTCATAACTTCATTCTGATGAACATGTATCTAGATTATGATAAATGGATTGTTTCTCAGAAATTCATCCAAAAGAATAAAAAAATGAAAAAGATATGCTGATCAAGGTTGATTGATAAGTATAGTCAGATTTGTTGTCTAAAATTAATAATTCAAAAATAAGAATAAAATATCTTCACAATACTTTCTATGAGAAAACATAAAACTTTTATTGAAATTACTAATAATTGATTACAAAGTTAATAAAAAGCTATTTATAATATAGACATAATTCTGCTATGCACATCCAACAAAAGTTAAAACAATTTGTGTTTCTTTTGTACTTTCTTTCACTTTTACGTTAGGAACGATGACATCTTAATTTTTTGTCCAATGTTTTCAATTTTCTAACTCCATCTAAGCCAAATAGATTAAAACATGTAGCAAAAGTAGCAATTAAGATAACAAGAACAACACTTTAAGACAATGAGTAATTCTAAACGATAATTCTAAAACTACCACAACAAACTTGAAAAACAATATAAGGTAAAAAATTAAAATACCAAGTCTTAAGAAATGAATTAACACTACTTAAGATGGGTAATTTAAACATCCGACTGAAAACTAAAATAAAAAGTAATTATAAGTTTCAAAAACTGTTCAGATCATGCGCTAAGTTTTTTTTTTTTTTTAATTTACTATGCTTGATATGACTGGAAGTTAACTAGACATCCAATAATCCTCATGAAATTTGTTTAATGTTGTGTTGTTATTCTCAAAGTATAGTTAGATGTTATACTTATATCCTAATTACATAATGTTAAACTCGAAATCAAACGAACAAGATGGCATTTGTCAAACTTACTTGGAACATTCATCATGTTGGCATTTGTCAAATTTCTCGCAGGTCACTATGGGTGACCAACCTTCATATTAATGAAATGAAACCAATTAATATCAGAGCAAGAAAATTGAGCTTTAATGGCTAACATTCATAGAGTGTAGAGACCAGAAGACGGGGAACATGGGACTAGAATCAAGGCACCCTATGGAAGTCGCTTGCATAGGGTACAGTACAAAAGTTTGTTGAATAAGCTATCCAATTACACGTTAATTGAAAAAATTAAGCTACAGAGCACTTTTTTCACATATATAGTTCCCATTTATGCAGTTTTCATAATCACGCTCTACTTACGTGACAAAAAAGCACGAAAAAGCTTCCATGGATTTTATGCAGTGAAAAAAACGTCATAGCTGTTGTAGTCAATTAACACGTGTCTTTTTTATCTTCGTATAAACTACATTTGTTTTGTACAATGACAAAGTAGAGGTAATGCGTGTAACTGCAACATGATCTCTTACAGCAGTAAATCCAAATTGGCTGCTTTTAGAATTTATGCTAGACATAGGAAAAGCTTCAATCTTGCCTTCTACTTTTGGCCAACGTAGTGACAAATAAAACACCAAAATTTCAAAAATTAAGCAGGGATAGCACGTCACAAGAGGATAACCAAAATTATTTGTGTACTCGTGCAAGGAAGACATCATGTATTCACTTACTGAACTTCATCCTGCAAATGCTGGCAGGTAATTCTTCAAATAAGGGCAAAAGAAGGTCAATTGACGAATCTAGAAAAAGTAAAATAATAAATTTGAACTAGTTAGTACTTTCCTAAATACATTTGTATAAAATGACAGTTATTAACCGTAACTACAATCATACTCGAATCAAGGCTGTGCCAAAGATAGATGACAATTAACATTACACCATTGCATTAACTGGATTAACAACTCTGTGCTGAAAATGGGATTCCTGTCTTTCTCATACAAGGTCAAGAAACCGCTATCTATTTTTTGGCGTAAGTTATCAACATAGGGTTTTGTGGGGTTATCTTGAAACCTTGCAGCGACTGCATAGCCACTGTGGATTGCATCTCATCACCATATTCCACAAAGGCAATTCCTGGCTTTGCTTCAACCATTCTAACTTCCTTGAATCCAGGATATTGAAGAAAGAGCATTTGCAGCATCATGGGAGTTGACTCATTGGGAAGATTCTGAATAAAGAGAATATTATTTGGTGGTGCAGGAGCCTCTGGTACCATGGATTTTGCACCACCTGGATACGGTATCTAGGATAGTTTGAATGTTAGAAAGGCATGTGTAATAAATATAGAACTAAATAAACATGTACACAATAAAGAACAGAACGAAGTTGTTCAAGATTCTGTTTATTTGAATCACTTGCTTTAAACCAGATATTGTATCATCTCATAATTTCTATAGCCGATTAAAATCTTTCACGCAATCTCACTTCTTACTACAACATTTTATCCTTTCTTTCAAGGCAAAATAACAATCAGACAATAAAAAATGATTTCTCAAAGGTAAACCAGAGAACTTAGAAAAGACTTTCCTGTCTGTAACAGACAAATTACTACAAAACAGGAAAAAAATTAAAAGGTGCTAAATTTAGATGGGATATATTATTTTAGTAGTTCTTTAATATGACCATTGATGATTGACCACCCCTCCGCCCCAAAAATCTACAACAGCAGAAAAAACTTACAGTAGGTGTTGCACCATAAGCACCAGAATATGCTGGATTTAGTCCCATTCCAGCTAAATTAGCATCATGTTGGTCCTTCCGCTTTTTGCCTGCAACAGAACATAACAAGGTTACTTCCATGTAAAGTTGTTTATTGATTATGTAACGTGTGTCATAATGTTCACTTGTAGGTTCCAAACTACACAGATTTTCAGCATAGGAGTTGCACCCACCTAGATGTTCAACAGTATGGGACAACATTGTCCCTTTGTGGACAGAAACAGAAAAGTGAACTTAAAATGTAAAAATGTCACACTTCTGAGTAACACAATTTCTTATTACGTAATGTATTTAATAAAACACATGATTTATATGATCCATAAAATAACTACACATGCCTTGAGAGTCTTAAGGCAGGCACTAGAGTCAGATATAATATTTGTTGGAACTTTCCTTCTTCGGTATTATCAGTTACAAAAGTCTGAAATACATTTGAACCATACAAGGCATGTGACAGTTGCATGAAAAAGACTAACCTATTTTAAAGGGGAGATAATACCCCAAGAAACAGAAGAGTCATTTGATTTTCAAGGGAAGACAATTGCATGAAATCAATATGATAATATTGTCATTGTTTTGGGCATTAGTTGCTTCTCAGTTTATGGAAAGGGTGAACTTTTAACCTTGTTTGTTTTTGTTCCCATTTAAACCAATTGGTTTAAAATTTTACAATGAAGAATCCTTGAATAAAAAGAATAGAGTGCTTGGAGTGTGTTGTACCTTTGTCATCATGCCTCTTACGTTTTTCCCTAGGAACAAAAGTACCATCCGCTTTTGCTATTACATCAGATTTGGTCTTTGCATACTGTATTCTCTGGATAAATGACAGCAAAATTCAATTTCTAGAGAAGATTGAGAGAACAATGCAGGAGAAGGCAAGGAAATCAAGTAAAATAAATATACAAATTGTTCAGATCAATCAGTTCTTCCAAAAAATTGAAAAAAAAAAAATTTAAAAAAAAAAAAATTTTCAAAAAAAATAAAAAAAAAAAAAAAAAAAAATAGAAATGTTCAAATTAAAAGAATATAAATGAGATGTATGATTGTGATAAGATTCATTCCTAAAATGACTACTACTAACTTTTTTATTTGACTAGGTGATTTAAAGTCACAAAGCAATTTATGCACAGTTCTACTAGAGGTTTTCTAAATATAAATCAGGTGAAGCCAACGGCAACATGTATGGAATCATATTAATGACATAGATTAGCAGGTGAGGCCCCAAGTAGGGAGTGGGCAACCATTATTGCAAAGAAAATTACATAAGCAATTTGAACAGGCAATTCAGATGGAAATGATTGTCAGCTTTTTAATGCCACATCACGATGTCAACCAACTCAAAATCTTCTATCTCCTCTTCTCTTTTTTTCCAGTGCTACACTGCCACATAAATCTAAAATCTGATTTGGTTCAGGAACTTAACATCAAAGCTTATTCAATAGAATTGCAATTACAATTTTCCCTTGGAACGTAATCAGGAATGAGATGTAGTATCCTTGATGCCCAATATACAATGGCGTAGTTAATTTGGCACCAAATGGTAAACCACTGAGGAGTGTATGCTAAATTAATTATAAATGATTTGTAGTCAATGAATCCTTGGCATTGAGGATAAATATATGAAAAGTTCTACTTCTGCCAGTCCTTTGCGTCAGTTTTGCCTAGAGTTGTAGGCTATTTCTATCTAAAATAATTTGTTCCTACCCCAAAAAAATCTTTCTATGCTGTTTTTGGTGAGGTGACGAGAATGGAACCTAATTAATAAAAACAACTAATTCAACGTACAACATGGCAAACATGATAGCCACTGTTGCCTCTAGTCAAACGTTGACAGCAATTTTACACAACATTAGTCCTTCCTTCAGCATCTTCATATCCCATGAACAAAGTAATATCTACTGAAAATAGAAGAGCTGCTGCTGATGATAGATAAGCATTGTTCTTGATTCTAACCATTATAATAAGAAAAAGAAGAGTAAAACCTTGTGGCACGTAAATAATGCTAAATTTCCGAACAATTTTCTGTTCGTACGAGCTTCTGCAAATTGGAGATTATCATAGTTCTTGACAAGAAGTAGCATTAGAAATTACAACGAGACAATAACACATAATTCCAACCGGCAAAATCAATCATAATTGACTAAAACTATGCGCCCAATTCAAAACACCATTCAAATAATAATAAAAATTACAAAACAGATATAAATTTGAGTTTGAAAAAGCGAAATAGAAGATATGATACCATGGGCTTATCATAGAAGGGAAATCCTTGCATTTGCCTCAGAGCATTGGAAGCAGAAGAGACATCCTCAAAGACCACCCAAGCTTGACCTTTGTGTTTTAGGGTTTTAAAAGCTAACACCTCAAGTATCTTCCCGAACTGAGTGAAAACAGCGTTCAGAGACTTCTTCAACTCTACATCCAACATACGACAATTCAAGGAACGTATAATCCATCGAAATCGAAGTTGCGGAAACACGAAAAAGACGCGTACCATCAATCTTGATCTTCTCGTTAAGGTTGTTGATGTAGATGGTGTTGTTTTGAGGGACTTCAGGGGTAGCATTCACTTCAGACATTTTGCGCTCACCAAGTGAAAGAGAAGACGAAGCTTTTCCACGACGGGGTAAAGGTAAAACCCTAAGCCACGGCGGGGGAAGCTACTGCTGATTTTCAAAATAATTGGGCTTTGGTCGTCTTTTGCTAGTGGGCCTAATCATCTCCACCCTCAAATTTTCATATTATTGGTCTAATGAATGATAACAAAATTACTCAACACACTCTTCTTATGTTTTTCTTTTCTTTATCGGTAAGAATTAAACACATGCTAATCTAAACAATTTAAAGCTAATAGTGTAATATTTTTCATTAATGTATAAATAAGTAACTTATTTTCTTAAATAGTACTGTACGACACAAAGTTGGTATTTAATTTTACATTTTTTAAAATTACTTTACAAAACTCTTTTTTAAAATTCAAATATTTATTTACCTCTATATATATAACATTATTATATAACCTAGACTTCAAAAGATGTATCCATGTATCATTTATACTGTTAGTTTAAGACAGTTAATACATGGAAAATCATAAATTAGGAAGTTGAACGTAGCATTTAATGTAATATATTTAATTTTTCATTTACATTTTTTTATTATTATTTTTTAAAGTTAATTTGTAAAATGTATTTAAAGAAGGAATATATATATATATATATATATATATATATATATATATATATATATATATATATATTCCTCTTTTGATCGGTACTTATTATTTTGAATAATTATAATGTATTATTTAAAAATTTACACACATTTTTAAAATATGTAATTTAATTATTATTTATGATGAAATAAATTTGAAGGTGAATAAAGTAAGACTTTTATTAATTTTTTTTAAAATGTTGCAAATGCTAAGGGTTAACAATTAGTTTAATTTTTCTTATTAGTTATTTTATTTGTATTTGAATTTTTTTCCACTACAAATAATGAAGTTGACTAGATCGAAGGCCGAATGCCGTTAAACATTGATTTAGGCCTCCCAACTATTTAAGGCCTAGTTGTATGAATAAGTCAGATCTTTTTTTAATTCAAAATACTTAATGATAAGTTATGGTCGGATATGGTATTGATTGTTTTTTCTCTTAATAAGACTAAAAAATCTTAAACTTAAAATAACTTTAATTGATCTTAAATTATCTTTATCAAAGAATATTTTAATGAACTTGTCGTGTTGTATAATTTTGATAAATAATTTTGTCATAGATCCTAGACATAGCCCCGTTTAATTCACAGATGGTATGCATTTTGTAAGATATTTTATATAAAAAACGATAATCTAAGATACGTTATTTTTTGTGAAATATTTGATAAATGGGATTACAGATTTAGTTAATAAAACACTAAATATAAAAAAATAATAACAAATTTTAAAAAATAATTAATTATTATTTTATAAATTAAAAATTATTGATATTTAAAATAATTTGATTATTAATAAAAAATATAATTAGTTTGTGAATAATAGTTTAAATTTATTTATAAAGTTTTAATTACAAATTGAACATACTAGTCTGCACTACATTGGTTTTGGCCCGTGAGTTTGTCGATCCACTTTTCTTTAGTAATTAAATGTTTATATTTTATTTAGCAAATGAATATTGCATACATTAATTTATGGTTAAAATTTATTTTTCAATCTTACACATGTGCAATATCAAAAATGAAGTATTAGCCAGAAGTGAACAATTTACATACACAACTTTTATGCCAAAAAACATATATCAAATTACATGTGCAAAAAGTTATGCGGACCTGTCTGTCCTGTCTGTAACAGGCCCGCATGAGCTACGAGTTATATATATGCATATTGAATTATATATGACAATGAGCTAAAAAATGTCACTTCATCCCATACTGTGAACTAACTTACTTGACCTTGACCTGACTCACCCATCATTGTCCTTCTTAATTCAATAACAATAAAACTTTAGTTGAATCCAACTAAGATACTTCACATTCAACCCATCACATTCGACCCATGTGAAACTTAAGCCAAAAACTATTTTTTTTTTATGTGAATCTTTAACCAAAAGTCATATATTTTGTTATGTGAGAGCCAAAGGTCATATCTTTTGACGTTCTACCTTGGTTTGTCGATAAAACCCTACTAGTAACTAAGTGTGCCCCTAAACACTTTTAATCTTTAACAAAAACTAAATTATCATATACATCTTTGGAGATAGCGAGATTATTAATGGAAAAAACGTTATTTTTATATAGAACAACTTTGATTTGAGAGGTGAGTTTTGATGTGATGATACGAGACTCAATATTTAGATTGGGTGATGCCATGAATCTAATAATTTCATGAGAACAAACTATGGTAGTGCCGTGTTAACTTTGCTCATTCTTTTTGTAGTAAAAACCATCACCTCTCCCCTTCGTTACTTTCTTATCTGTTTCGCCCAATACAGACTATGCATAACTTATTAGTATAACATCACAACCTAATAATAACAAATTTGAAGCCGTAAATTTCTTCATGCTTCATCCTAATTTTAATAACTCTGTGGTAACTCCTCCATGCCCTCCCTTCCTTAGTATGATTGAAGTGGGTGAAAGAAAATGGGAAAACGAGGAGAACGAGAAAAATGAAATTCAAATTGAACTTCAATTGATTGGTTACCCAAAAAGTGAGGCTTGGGAAGGTTCTCCTAAATTTCAGCATTCTTCTAGAGATGCCAGTTGATTGTGCACACCACACGTTTGTAATTAATGCCAACTTGCTGAGTCAAAAGCGCGACCAGATTCAGCTCACACCACCATTGACTCCATCAAACTTTTCCAATTCACGCCCTCACACGCCTCCTTCCTATGTCATAATCTCACCACCTTTTCATAAGAGATTACCCAAATTTTAGAACCTTCCCAATTTATCAGCTCATTGCAAACTCTACCTTCAACTCATATTTTGACGCGTCCATAATTTTCCTTTGTCGTTAGTCATCGTTCTCCTTATATAAACACCACCCTCACCTCATCTCTCACAAACAAACTCAAATTAAAAACATTACACTTTGGAAAGCTTGTGTTTCGCCAACCTTTGAAATTCTTATCAAAGAAACAACAAGATTTCCTCGGTTGTAATCCACTCTTTAATCTCATCACACCAATGGCTCGCTCTTTCGCTAACGTCAAGACTTTCTCTGCTCTTCTTCTAGACGGATTCTCCAACGCTCTAACCAGGTAGCTATAAATGTTTTCATTTTAATCCTTTTTACGGTTATTAGATTGTTAATTGGTGAATTAATGCGATGGTTTACATTAAACAGACGCGGATACTCTGTTGCAACACAGAGCGCGACAAGGGGAGCAGTTACCTCCATGGCAGGGAAGTCAGGGGAAGAGAAAAGGGTGTCGACGTACGAGGTTTCATGGGTGCCGGATCCTGTCACTGGTTACTACAAACCAGAGAACACCAACGAGGTTGACGTTGCCGATTTGCGTGCTACTCTTCTTCGCAAAAAATTCAACAACAACTAATTTCAAACAAAATTTCATTTACCCTCCGTTTATTTAATTAAAAAAGATTATGGAATTGAAGATTCAACGTTGCGTTTCTTGAGCTTTCGGATCTGCTTCAGATGATGATGACGGCTTAACGAAAACTAGGGTGATTGATTGATTGATTATTTGTGTTTAACACAAAGGACGAGGAAAATAATTAATGTCTATGGTTGCTCTGTACTTGTTGTTAAAGAGAAGACATTCATTTTATTAGGGTTGTGTTTTCTTTTTCTTTTTTTGCTTTAGTTTGTAGAAGTGATTTCTTTCGCAAAAGAGAATAGTCAATACTGCAATTCATTTGCATTATGAATAATTGTTTATTGTATTTTATATTTCCTTGCATTGCCTTATTTCTTTTAAATAAATAATTCAATAACTTGAAATCAACCTGGGATGAATTTTACAGTTTTATTTGAAAAAAAAATAGTGTAGCATTCAGGCAGGATTTAAACAAATAAAAAAAAGAAAAGTTACTTTTGTTGAGCAACTCGAGTAGAATAATTAGGGTAGGGTAATAATGGTTTCTATTTTATCCTCTTGATAAATATTTATCTCGTATTTATTTTTATATGTGCAGATATGTGTTATGAGTATTTCTATATTTTTTTAATATTCACAGATACCTACATGTATTTACAAAAAATAATTTAAAATATTTAGTAATATATTTTAATAGTAAATTCAAATAAAATACAAACATAATATACATATATTTCAAACAAAGTCAAATAATTCATTTAAATAATGTTGAATGCTAACTTACAAAGAAATGGAAATTTTATAAAAATAATTCATTCAAAATCAATGTATTAATATTTTAATTGATAATAGTTTTTTGATTCAATTTTTTTACCCACTTTTAACTCATCATCTCAATCACCTTTCAATTATCTATTTTGATTCTTTTTAGTGATGTGATGATTTAAGGAGGATTGGAGTGGTGGGTTAAAAGTGAGTTAAAAAAGGCGGGTCAAAATATCATTATCCTATTTTAATCAGATTTTTTTTTAATTTAAATTAGAATATAACGATCACGGTATTTATGGATACTATGATATTGATACTCATACCTGCTCTATTAACATGCAGTATAAAAGAAAATTATACTCGATATATGCAGGTACCCATTTATAATGTCTATTTCTACATGTTGTAAATTTTATTTACAAATATTTGTGAATAGGATTTTTTTTTTTTTTTTGACGTTGTTAGTAAGAGTTCGGAAAGATGGTATTCTTCACACTATATATAAATTAATTAAAAATAATGTAAATGATTATAAATAATAAAAATAATAATTAATCTTGTCTTAAACCCCTGATGACAATTGAATACAATATTAAAATTTGTGATGGTTCCAGAAGAACGGGTGGAGTATTTCATATACCACAATAAGTGTGGTTTAAGATTTTCTTTCACATATAAAAAACAGTAATAAATATGTCCCTTCTTGAAATCATTTTACTTAAATAACTTTATTATTTTACAAGTGCATTATACTTTATTAAGATATAAAAGCAATACTTTGAATGAGCCAAAGAGAATAATTACTCCGTGGACAAATTTGAAAAAAGAAAAAACACTTTATTGAAAGGTAAGAACGTTAAAATTTATCAAGAAAAAGAAAAATGGAGAAATAAGTTCTTCCTTTTTTTTTTTCACAGTCACTGCAATTTTAACCTTTAAAAAAATTAAATAGATTTTTGGACTCACTTTAAAGTATTTGTTTTTTTAGAATAGTAATTTATTTTATTCTGAAACAAGTTATAATTAAATGTAATAACTAAAATGCAAAAAACAGTGTCTGTTAGTTTTTTTTTTTTTTTTTAAGATTAACCTACCTTTACTGATTTATCTAATATGATATAACACTGTTTATCTTCCAATATTGTGTATATATATTTTGAAAATGTCAGATCTTATTTAGTTATGTTGAACAATGCTGGACTCAATACACGTACCGTAAATTGTTGGAGTATTCACTGCAAAATTTTATTCAGAAAGGGAATGAAGTAAAAAATCATATGCGATTTAGTATGGAGAAAGATACTTAAGAGAAGAAAATCTATTAAATTGAAAATTTAAATTATACATTACATGTGAAAGTTTAGCTAATGATTAATTAAATTAAATTCTATACTGTTAAGCAAATATTATTATTTTTTTCCTCTTCTTTTATGACAAGGACATTGAACATAAAATGGTATTTTTTTACAAAAAAATTAAAAAGGAGATTGTGAGTTGTGCGAGGAGAAATAATGAAACTTTTAGTTTGAGTGAACTTAGTTATTATTATTTTTAGTCTGGTGCAAAGGTTTTGTTTTTTAGGTAAACATGAGTTGGTGATTCCAAATAGCAAATTAGCTAAAAGAATTTGTGACACTAAATTAGTTTTATTTTACATTAGAATTAGGATGTCAATGGGATGGGTAGGATCCGGATAGTAGTTCTCCCATACCCTATCCGCTAGATAAATGTTCGTCCTGTATCCATACCCATATCCGTCCCGCCTATTTTCTCATATCCGCGGGTATCCATGGGTACCCGCGGATATTTACAAAAATATTTAAAAAAACAAATATTTAACCATAACTAGTGCTTGGATCAACAAGTTCACATTCTTCGATTGATTCATGAAGAAACAAACAAATGAAAAATCACTAACAAATTATATTGTAGTTTATTTTTAAATGAAATATTAAAGAAATTACTAACTTCATCAATGTTCACATCTTGTAACATTGTATAAAGTTTCATGTTATCCAATTTTAATCTAGAAGAGTCTGAAAACATAAGAAGTTCATTACAAATTTGTAACAATCACTTAATTAAAATATTTAAGTAAAAGTGTTAATTTCATTACATCTCATGTTGGTCCATAACCGGTCTTGAAGACACATCAATGCCTCCACAATATCTGGAAGTAATATACTCCGATGTGGGATAAGAATCCGACCACCATTATTGAATGAAGACTCAGAATGCTTTTTACTTATATATATATATATATATATATATATATATATATATATATATATATATATATATATATATGAGGGTGTTTTTGTGAATTAAAGTTTAGCGGATAGCGGGTATCAAAAATATTCATACCCACGGGTAGCGGATATCCATTTTTAATATATGTTTTCTATCTGTTGCGGGTTTTATCCACGGATACCCGCGAGTACGGATTTTTTGACATCCCTGATTAGAATGTTTGCTGTATATTTTAATTCAATTTTTGGTTAAGAAAAACTTTGAACTAAATATAAAATTTTAAATATGATTCAGTTTGATTTCAATATTCAAAAAATCAATTCAAACCAATTTTACAACTTGTGTTAATCTGAATCAGAAATTACTTATTTGGATCGGTTTGATTTAGTGATATAATATATGTAATTTATGTTTTTCTATTATATATATATATATATATATATATATATATATATATATATATATATTTAAATTGGTTTAATTTACTAATGTACGTAATATATGTAATTTAATTTTTTCTATGATATATGTGTACATACAACTCATACTCATACAATAATCTATAAATTGAAGTATATGTGTTAGTTATTTGTTTTGTTTTGCTTGTAGATTCCTTGTAAACTTTATAAAAGTCCAATAAAGTTCAAGCTTTCCAAAATTCAAAAAACACTTCTTAAGCCCAAAATGTCCGGTAGAATATGCATGTGCTAATCTATGATTTTATTCTCACGTTTTTAACTTTAATTATTATTAAAAATATAATCAGTTAATGTAATAGTTAGATAATTTAAAACACAATAGAAATTAATAGAGCATTACATCGTGAATGATAAGTATACAAGTATTATTTCATGAATACATTTTATTGATATTCAGTAAGGGTAAAAAATTATACGATTACAAAAATAAAAGTGAAAGAAAACAAAAAGCAGAACAATGAAGTAAGATTTTGTAATTATCGAAGAAAATAACTTTCGTTTCGTAAAGTATTACGTTTTGATAAGTAAGACAAGCACACGTATTTATATTCTTGGTAATAAACAGCACACGACAATAATCTTGAAATTTTTTACCATTCCCAAATTTTAATGTCATAAAATAAACATCACCTTATTAAATTTTTGAGAGTTTCTTCTTACACCTCTAAGTTTTCTTCCTACAACCCCAAAATTTTCTAAATCTCAATAATGGTCTCTTATTTGACTTTGATTGAGTAGGTAAAAACATAATTAATTTTTTTCTTTATCCTTATTTATTCTCTCGCCAACCCTCACCACCTCATTTATCTAGCGTTGCATAAGACTCGCATCTTTCTCCTTCACTCTCCACTCACTCTCTTATGTTGTTTATTAATTTGTGAATAATCTGGGGATGAACCGAATTTGAAAATTTTTAAATATAAGGGTTTAAATGGTTAATTTTAATTGATAGCTGAAACAAATTTAAAAACATGCAATAGGAGATGAGATCTGTCGAAAAAAAAAACACAAAATTTGAAGGGTTAAAAGTGGATTTCAAAACCAAATTTCGAAATATCAGATTTCAAAATCCGACTTAAAAAACTGTTGAATTTTGAAATAAAAGTACTTAATTAAATTTCGAAATCCAAAAGAATATTTAAATAGATTTTGAAATCCGTAAAAATATTTAACCGAATTTCTAATTTTGTTAGTGTCCTACGAATTTCAAAATATTCATGTTAATTCATTTTATTTTTATGTTAATTCAAATAAATATTTTTTGAAAAATTATACTAGTTAAGATATTTATTTAATTTTAACTTAAAACTAAATTTAAACAAGTATAATCGAATTTTAAAATTCAATTAACATGTATGAAATTATACTAAAGTTAAATTGTACTGATTAAAATATTTGATAATTTTTGTTTAATTTTTTATTAAATTAAAATTAAACAAATGAAGTAAATTTATTTTCAAATGCATATTTAAAAGAAAATTATACTAAATAAAATATTTACTAAACTTTAATTTAAAACAAAATTTAAACAAACATATCCGATTACATATATCAAATTATATTTAAATATTAAATTAAAATAATTAAAATTTGTAATGAATTATTAAATTAAAATTGATTTAAATAAAATAAAATTTATTTTTATGTTAATTTAAATAAATTTTTTAAAAAATTATATTAATTAAAATATTTATTAAATTTTACTTTAAAACAAAATTTAAACAAATATGTTACCCGACTTTAGAATTCCGGTTAACATATATTAAATTATATTGAAATGTTAAATTAAATTAGAATTGATCTAAATAAAATATATTTTATTTTTATGTTAATTCAGATGAATACATTTTATTTATTAATTAACGTAATGATAATGAATGATAAAAATCTAATTATGGCATGTCAAACATTTTTATATTATTTGCCACATTAATAATATTTGTTGAAATTTAATAAAAGATAGAAGAGCAAAAAATGTAGTTTATGATATAAGAAGATTTTCAAATTATAATTAAAACTTTAGATAAAAATATTGTTTTGTAAAGATTAAAAATAAAATAAAATAAGATCAAAATAAAGGTTGATAAATTTTGAATAACCATTTATAATACACATTTTACAATTTAAATCAATATTGTGATTATTATTTTAATTTTGTTTTGTTATTTTAAATATTCTTAATTTAGTTATTACCCTAGAAAGTTGGAAAGTAGACTATACTGACGAAGACCACCATGGATGGATGTGTGGACATTCGAAATTCATTTCACCATTTTCAAGGATGTCAAATTAAAGTTACACTAAGTTCACCATTGCACTCCTTTTTTTTTTTTTTTAAGTGAAATTAAACATAGACTTTCATAGTTGGGAATAGATAAGTCAGAAGTTAGTGTAAAATGTCATGCCTTTAGGAAACAGTGTTATCAAGTACTATTGTTATCAATCTATTGTTCAAAATCACGTGGATTTGAGTAAATCAAGGATTTGTACAAAAAATGCAATGAAAAGTGGGACAGTTGAATATGAATTTAGTAACTGGATAACAATTTAATTTTGTTGTGGTTGTGTAGAACATCAACTTGAGAGGGTTGGGAATATAGATGGACCAGAAGTTGGTGTAAGATGTCATGCCTTTAGGAAACAAGGCTATTAATAAAGGTGACATTCATTCATTTAAAAAGAACATTTTTAAAGAAAAAACGTTTTAATAAAAATGACATGAATGCAAAAATTAAAATTTGTATGTACTGTAATATTTGATTCTATTTAGTAAGTGGTATTCTAAAGACATCCTTTCATCAGTATATCATACATTTTATGTATATACATCCAATATACTTTTATGATAACACTATTTTACTTCATATTTCTTTTGTCATATTATATCACTCTTTCTCTGTCAAGATGTGGATTAATTTTAAGTGCTGACAAAAAAATATTCAAAAGGTTATGATATTATGATATTTGTGGTTGTGGACCATTTTGTATGAGCATGTTGATTGGTGATTAGTGATTGTACCATCCTCCTCTATTTGCTAGTCTATTCAAAAACTGTGTGTGTGTGTGTTCTGTACATTGAGGACCATTTCAAAGAAATATGACTCAAAAATTGTATACTTAGACAGATTCACTTCACAGTTCACAGAATTATAGTATTAGGAGTTTGATGATAATTATACAGTACTGTTAGATTATGTTTCAGGTGTCTGTAAAAAATCAACAATCTTCAACTAGATAAATAATATAAAAAAAATAGTCAAAAACAAAAATGCACTATCTAAATAGGATTCCAAGGATAGTGATTTTTTTTGAAGAGTTTCATCCATTGAATATGGTTGCTGTTGAGGAAGTTATGATTATATTATAGACAGTAGCCAAATAAGTGACAGAACCTTACATTGCGTGAGATTCCACCATTTTCCATCTTCAGGCATCAAATAATGGCGCTCAGTTCATGGTTTACTTTGGAACAAGCATTGTGGAGCCCGTGAGTGAGTCGGTGACTAACGTGCCCAGAACGAAATAACAGGTTTTTGGGATCAGTAGGTGGCGTTTTATAGTGCCCACGAAAAGGACCTTCCAAATTCTTCTCTCCATCTGCATTTGTCTTCTTTCCAATTCAACTTTACACTATTATTGTCCATGCATATACAAAATGTAATTATTTTATTGCAGTCATTTTTGCCAAAAGTGAAAGAGTAGTGTGCACAAATATGAAATATTTTTTCAAATTTCAACACCAAATTTGGTCTGTCCACAATATGAATAGAATACCTATGTAACTAATTCATGAGAGATGCTTAAACATAGACTGCATAAATGGTGTTTCTTCTTTGGGAGAGAAAAGAGGTAGGAGAGAAAAACCATGGTAATATTACTGGGGATGCTAATCACATGCTACATGCCGAAACAGTGAACACATCCCTATCCAATTTCACCAACCACAACCACTTTTATTCATTTACTGCCATATAACTATTCTTTGGATGTTAAGGAATCTCTAACGCTGGGTTTCTCTGAGAATTGTTTGCATTTCTTGATATTCCAAGAAAGCAATCACAAATTTGTGAGGATTGTGAGTTTAAGATTATGCTTTTTCTTTTCTATAATTTTAAGAAATTAAAATAGTTGATGTTTAAACAACTCATTTATAATAAAAAATTTAAATATCTCCTAATAAATGTATTACTATCTTAAATTGAATTTAGATTCTGTAATAAGTTTTTGGTACTGAATTTTCAAAATATACTAGAGGCTTTTAATATATTTTGAAGACTTGAATGACAGTATCAAAAATACCAATAGAAAATATGAATTCATCTTAAATTATGGCATTCAAACACCCTACAAGGAGAGAATAACCCCACAGGCACAAGCGTCACTAGAGATTCAACCTCATCCATGATTTTCAATTAATAACGTTAAAAAAGGAAAATAAAGAAAAATGAAATAGTTTATTTCATAATTTAAAATGAATTAACAAAAGTATTAGTTAAAGACATATTTTAATGAAATTAATATAAAAGAGTTTACAGTACAAATAGTTTATGCCCATACTTATCTGTCCATATGAGCTCCTGCGAGGTACTGTATATGCAACAGTTCCTTACAAGTAGCTCCTCCTAAAACTGCTCTAAACAAAAGTTTAAAATCATTCTACTTGAACCAAAAACCAGCCATTCTTTGGGGCTTAATAATTAAATTCTACGAGTAGGCTACTCACCACTCGACTCACCAACCTTTTGCAGCAAACCTAGTATAATAAAAGACAATAATGGCAATATTATTTTATTGAAGTAATCATTATAATTGCGACTAGTGAAGGAAATAAAAGCTCTAGGTACAAAGAACCTTATCATATAGAAAGACACGATTTCAGCAGTACTCAGCCTAAAATCGTCCTTATTTCCTAGCACTCTTCATGTATGTGACCAAACCAATCCACTGTTTCTTTTCCATACTTATGATAGGCTGTTGGAACAAGTTAACTAAACACATTTGATGGACTAACAAGTTAGTCAGCAGCAGCAGTCAGGACATGATTAAGATTCTGAATAGTTAGGCATGCATGACCCAAGTACTTTGAATATTCTAGACTGTCGGTGACACCATGGAACTGAACTTGAAAAATAAATTTGAATAAAAAGAAACGCACAAGTCAAAATATCAGTCATATCAACTTAGAGGAGAAAGTACGTGACCGATAATTATACATATATAATAAATTCATAAATCTATGGGGCATGGGCAAAATTGATGCCTAAAAGTGTAATAAAAGAAAGTTGGGTAAAGATAGAGCAACAAAAACGGTGCCGACACTCTTCACTGGTTGGCGAGGGAAAGAAGACAAAAGGAGGCCCTACCCTACCCCACTCCCACACACTAACCTTTTTATTAGTTATCCCTTCTCAGCTGTGAGATACCAAGTTACCAGCAACGAAAACCACATACAAATACAACAATAGAGCCACTAACAAAATACAAACAGACACTTTGTCAGCACTCAAAGTTGGTTGGCTACGCGACAAACAAGGGAAGAATACTTACAAATTTAGATAGCAAAAACATCAATCACGGGCAGTCAGTCAGGCAACGAGAAAATAGAAGAATATAGTAACTTTAGCAAAGAAAAAGAGCTTTTCCAAAAGGGATAAAGAATCAAACAGAAATGAAATAAAGGAATAAGTAACAAACTCTTTGCTCATTCACCCTGATTGTAAGTGAAGGTTCTGTACATAATATGTGAACTTCTCTTTCCCATTTTTACAGCTACCCGAGATGGTTTGTGCTTGTACAGAAGAACACAAGAAAAACTATTTACAGAGTGGTGATTTCCTAATCCCCGAGGTTTAATTTCACTAAGCAGTGTGTGTTAAGGAGGGGGATCTATTAAACCTTTCAAGAATACCGTTAGCTTTCCTTTTGGCCCTTGAAGTTCCACAATGTGCAAGCTTTGACAGTGTACCATTTGCTTTTTCTTCTTCTCTAATTTCCTTCAACTTAGTTCTATCACTAAAACAGATTGTATACAGAATTGCAACACAATTTTCCTTGCTCCTCTCTGATGCACTCTCCCTAATAATCCCCAATAACAAAGGAACAGCACCTAGATCACCCATTTCTTCAACAGCCCTGGGATGACTGGATAGGAGTGCCAGTATAGCCAACAACTCATCAACTAGAATGTGGTCCATCATCTTGTTCAGAATAACCCGAACCGCCCCATCTCGCACTGTCCTCCCTTTATTCTCGTGCACTAGACAAAGGTTAAATATTGCCGAAGCAGCATCTTTCATGGCCAATGGCTGTCCCTCATCCAAAAGCTCAAGCAAATGCTTGATAGCCCCGGATTTTCCAATGATGTGTTTGTTGGAATCAAGCGCGGACAATGTGAAAATAGCAGCAGCAGCATTGCTCCTCGTTTGAATTGTTCCACTTTTCAAGGCATCAATAAGCAGAGAAATCACTGCAGGATCCTCTGCAAAGGCCTTTTTGTTATCATCATGGATAGAGAGATTGAGAACCGTGGTGATCAAGTCCTCATGGAGATCAGGATCAGTAGAAGCCGTGACAGGCGATGATAATGGACTCAGCAATTGGGGAATCACATCACTGGACTCCCCAACAAGGATTCGAATCGAAGGCATTCGCTTTGTCAAAAGGCGAAGCTCCTTGGCAGCTTGTTTCTGATCAGAAACAGACAATGACAACTTCCGAAGCAACGAATTCAAATGGTTCCTATCCGCATTAGTGACCACTTCATCAATGTCCTTAACAGTCTCAGGAAGCTCAATTCCACGCTCCCTACACCACTGCACAATCATGTCCCGGACCAAGTAATTAGGTGTTAAAATGGAGTGAGACAGGACCTGCTGGGTCTGCGGACACGTTCTGTGGCCCTCATCCAACCACCTTTGAATGAATGGCCTATCATAAGTCTGAAGCAGCAGCAATACAACGAAATTAAAACACAAAAAAACACACACACTATCAGTCACAACTCAGTGTCACGCTTTCTATTTTCTAAAGGAATAAACTATAAACATCAAACCAAACACTAACAGAAAAAAAAAAAAAAACTGAAATTGAAAAGAGGGAATAACCTAACCTGGCCGGTGGATAAGATAACGGGATCCGTCATCAATTGGGTTGAAATGGGGCATCGAAATTCGGGAGGAAGGGGAAAGTCGTCCAAAGAGTCTGGAGACTTTAAATGTTTGAGAGCCGAAAGGGTGGCGATGGCTTCGTCGGCGGCTGCCACCGTGTAGTCGTCGGAGTCAACGATAACCTTCACCAATTCCCTCAACCTCTCCTTCAATTCCGACGCCGACACTCCTCTCACTCGCTCCCTCTTCGCCATTACTATTCCTACTAACTCCCAAAATTCATTCCCCTTCTTTTCTTTCTTCCTAATTCAAACAAATGAAAATTCTCTCTTCTCTTCTCTATTGTATCAAAATGATGACAGTTGACGAAATTATAAACAGTAAGCAATGTGTCTCTGTCCCTGTCATGTCATGCTTCACAACGCAACACACAATTTAACTCTCTTTATCTCTCTATGCGAGTGCGTGTGTGCAGAGTGCAGATACCGTGTAGCGTGGTAGAGTGATAGATAGCTCAAATAAATAAATAAACAAAATAAGCTAGTTATAACGGCACGTCACCGACCCACTGGGCCCGGCCCAGCCCATATAAAAGGCTGGAGAGTAATGTGCGCGTGAATTAAATTGAAGTCTAAGGTGCACACGGGAATGTAATAATTATAAATGTATCTTTTATTTTCTTCTTCCTATATTAAGTAGCACAACAAACAACAGGTTTTTAAGGAATGCAGGATCGGAAACTGATTCCTTGTAATAAAAGAACTTCTTAGTCAATGATATAAAATGACAAAATCACTATTAAATGATTATTGTCTACCAGAAGATATTCTCATATTTAACATATTGCCATAATGTTAATGTCTTAAATATCATTACTTATCTGTCAAGTATTATAAACATTTTCCTTTTATATTTAAGTGTTTAAAATTACTTCTTCTTTAATATTATGTTTGGCTGTGTGTTTATCTTGAATGTATTATTAATTTGTATGAACTAAATAAATCATATATTATAAAGCAAATATTTTTAAGGAAAAATAATAAAATAACTTTTAAAATAAATCCAATATTTTATGTTTTAATTTTTAGTACCCAAACTAATCACACAAACATTTGCTAAAAAAGAAGCTGCAAATTCGATTATATGAAATAAATAAAAAATGTGAACGCATAAAATAGTATGACAAAGGCAAACAGATGATTACCTAATATTGCTCTAAAAATATTTTATAAAAATACATTTTGAAAATTTTATTTTAAATGTTCACTACAAATTACATTTTACACTAATCAAATAATTAATACAAGATAAAAATAAGTCAACAAAGCTATGATGCACAGATACGATACGTATATCGGATACGACGTCGATACGTTTATTTTCGTAATAATAGGATACGATACGTGATAGATACGCGATATATGAATATTGAAAAATGTAGAATAATTCTTACAAATATAATAAATATAAGATTATTAATGTGTGTATCCAAAATTCTTAATTAGAGACTAATTATCTTAGTAGCCAAAACTTGGTAGCTAATGTTAGTGACCAATTTAAAGATCAATTCATAGTTGAAATTATTTTAATTATCAATTTATAGACTAATTATAATTTTTTGGAACTATTTTAGTTGTCAATTTGGTTACTATAGTGACTAATTATTTTTTGTCACTAAAATTGTTCACTATTCAAAAATTTTATTGTAGTGTATTACGACTTTATAAAGTAGATACTTCATTGATAATTATTGTTAAAGTATCCTAAAATATCGGACACGATACGTGTCGTGACCCAAGTTGAAGTATCGGTGCATCATAGCAACAAAGTAATCAACCAATCATAATAATGAAGTTAGTAGCCTCCTAATATGTATTTTTAGTTAGGTTTTAATCTCAATTGTAAATTGCTTTTAATCTTAACAATTGTTACTTACCATTAAAAAGTTAAAAAACAATTAAATAATAAAATAATTATATTTTAATGTTACTAAAAATTAAACATAAGAAAATTTAAATTAACAGAAAAATCAATAAAAATATAGTGTTAAATATTTAAAAAAAAAATAGGAGACATTTTTTTTTTCTAGTAGAGACTTTAAGAATTTTGAAATCTTTGATTTGTATTAGAAGGTTATTGTCTAAAAATTTAAAAGAGTAATTTTCTCTATTAAATCTATTATATATATTTATATTGTTTTAATTAATGTACTTAATTATTTCAGCTTTTAATGTAAAAATGTCAAAACCAATGCATACTAATATTCCTTAACCAGTATTCTTAAGACACCAGTTAACATCTTCCTAATTATTATGTATTCTTGCATTTGTTATACCAACAACATATTTATGAGTATATTATATGAAAAAGTATTAGTTATTTAAAACATAAGAACTCCGTATTTGAGTCTTATAAACCGTACATGCATGAATTGTTAGGACTAGTTATCAGTTAATTGTGACATAACAAAAGAGTCGTGCACAATTATCTTCTAATCTATATAGTTTATATATGATATAACGAAAGTTTTGTCAAATGAGAAATGAGAGTGTAAACAAAGCAAATCTCAAATTTGTACTAAAACAGAATTATTAAGATCAAAACTAATTAAAACAATATCGATCATCTATACATGACTTTTTTTCTTTTAATATTGACAGGTCAAGTAGGGTCTCATAATATATATGTATAACTATCATTTTTAACAGTAAAAGGAGTTTTCATCTGATATTAGTTATCAAATGACTACTAAACAAAGTATCTTTTTTTTTTTTTAAATTGACTATTGGAATAAAATCTAAAAATGTACATTTATATTTCTGATTTCTAGCAATGAAAAGAGGTTTTATTTTATACTGATGCAACTTAAATCCCTGATCATTATTCACACGTGTTGCTTCGAAGGAAGGTTACCTTTGTTAAACTTGAATGAAATTGAACTAGAGATGATTTGAAGAGTGAATTATATTAGCATTTCTTGAGAGCTAGCTTTGTTACCACGAAAGGTGTCTTGGAAGTAAAGGAAAGAGTTTGGAGAAAAAAGCAAAATTAATCTCCAATTGAATTACTCTTTATACAACAAGCTTATAACTAATAGCAACCGATGGTTGTAACTGTCAACTGACTGAGTTCCATTACAGCTTATAAAAAAATGTTGCCACCTCTGCATAGAAATTCAACTCGTGAAACATTTACATACAACAACACAAGAGATACATGTACAACGTAACACAGAATTTGCAGGAAGCGCACAACTTGACTACTCGTTTAAGCACCTTTCTGTGGCAGTGTTTCAAATGCTGAAACTGTGTTGTCAAATTTTATTCGATGTATTGGAGCACCACTTTGCTTAATAGCACAAGCTGTCTTTTCTTCGAGGGGGCAACGTGCTTTAAGCATAGAGAATACATGGTTATTTAATCTCCTAGCTTTTTTCATTGCTTCCAATAAGGCTTCCCATCCCTGTTAAAAGAAAAATAAATGCTATTTAAGCAGCATACAACCACACATAAACAAAACCATAACTCCTTATGCTGCAAGGTTTGGACATAGTTAAAACATCTGATGCGACATCCATCTAAATTAAACTTGATTTGTCTTAACATGGTAAAACTGAGGTTGATTTAATCTTTATCACTCTGTTCCTAAATTGAAAAAACATATCATTCTCTAGAAATGCAGTACAGAAGGATAAATAATTGAGCAAGACGGAAAACATTTCAATAATGTTTGCGTGTAGACAATAATGAAAGCAGTAATTTTATTAATGGACAATGATGATGTAGAACTAGCAAATATTCTTTTGGGTGATTGGAAGAAAAATAAACCTGAACAGCAAATTGTGAGTTCTTATGTGTTTGCATAACAGATACGGCCTCCACTTCTGCGATATTGAGGATCTGATACGAGAAGTCAAAGAGCTCAAAATGCAGTTGCTGCCCAAGCAAATAAATAATAGTGCAGCCCCCCCAAGCAATTGAATCTCCCAGCCTGTCATGACTATTTGATGGCACTTGAGCAGACTCTTCCAAGTATCCCTACGTAGCTCAAGCAAAAGCTCACATTAATTATATATATTATTTAAATAATTACACATAGGAAATTTATTAATGTATTAAACAAGATGTTACAAAGTGGTTCAAGCTAAGTTTCAGCCATTTAACCTGTAATTAAACTCAACATTTAAAGAATTTGATATGGGGAGTCAATTCCTCATTCAAAGCACTAGCAAGTTATTTAGCAGTGTGACAAGTAAAAGAGGGGCGTGGAAGGTTGCTCCTTACAATTTGGAGACCACTGTATATTCGATAGAAATCTCTGGAAATTGTAATGTCAATGAAGCCTGTCTTGGGTGCAGCACTCCATTTGCTACAATATTTATCCAACGCAGCACTAGTGAAGGCAAGTGCATACTCCAGCACACTTCCAGTATTCAAGTTAGCCTTGTATAAAAGATCTGCAATAAAAGAAACAAGGTTTGAGCCATTAATAAAGGATCATGTATGTACTTTTATTTTAAATTCAAATAAGGATTCTAGAAGATTTAGGTAGTTTATGATCAAGACTAGATTCTTTAAATCTGATTTCATTCTGCCTTTCCCTATTTTATCCTTGTATTTGTTCTATAATCAGGGTAGTACCGAATACTGGCCAGCCCTGCCTGCTATATATCACTCGTGTAATTTTTATTAGTGTATAATAAAAAATGTCCTTTTCTTCTCCTAAAATAACACATCACAAAGTAAATGAACGCAACTATAACATGAGCGTTTCTACTAGAAATAGATAATAAAAGGATTTTGTTAAATGAAATCCCCAGAGTTGATTTTAAGTAATCAAAAGTCAGAAAGTTTTATTGAAAAAGAATTTATTATAAATACAAAGGTATAGTAATGTATTTGTCAAAAAAAAATGGCTTTTGGTATAGAGGGAGAAAAAGAAATGAAGTTTAATTGTTATTATAGAGATGGGCTATAATGCATTGTTGTGTTCATAAAACCTACAGCACTAACCCTTTTTTATACTAATCATACTCCTACCTACATAGATAAAAAAAAATCATGATTATATAAGGAAATATGGTAACTAATCCTAAGATATAAATGAGGAAACAGGAAAACTTATCCTAAAGGATAATGTAAGATATGAAAAGATGTTTTTGGCCATCCAAGTCTATCCTAACAATTTTCTTTCTCCATAAAATTTTATGCTGTTAGTTGCTTAAAATAAGGCATAATGCTTGATGTAGTGGGTATTATTGTGGATAAGAATTGAAAGAAAAAAGTGGTGGTAGTAAATGCAGATGCTGAGCCTCTCAAAAGGCACTTTGGTTACATGCCTCTCAAAATGATTTTGATGATTCCACTTTCGATTACAAGCATTAGTGCCTTATACAAAGAAACATGCCAAGATAACAGCAAAAAAAATTAAAAGCATTCCAACAGCAAACCTGCAGCTTCTGCTTGTTTTGACATAATATGGAAAGAGGAAGGTGATGGGCAACCAGGGTATGAAACCATTGCAGAAGCTGTTGATTTAAAGAGACTAACAACAGGGCTGTGTTCACCATCTTGGGAAGTCACTATTTGACCATCTCCTCCAGGAAGCAAGCCCAGCCAAGGAGCAGTTTGCATGAAATCCATAGAATCCTTTTCTCTCTATAAAGAATGCAATGTATTTATCACTATTACTCACAAATTAAAGCAGCATACATGAAAACATCAAAATTGCAATTAAAGGAGATATATGATTATTCCTCCTTATTTCCCATGTAATACTATCAATTTTGCAAAATTTATTCTTCAGCACTATGCATCCTTGTAAAATTACTTTGGGAGTTAGATGATGATAGATAAATTATTATACTTTAACTGAAATTAGATCTCCTCTAGTTCAGGGGTTCAGATTCTTAAAATGCCTTTGTGAGATTTCAAACTCCCTAAATACCTCTTACTTTGTCTTGTCTAAGTATAGAACCAGCCTGGTTCAAGTCCAAAATATTAGGATGGGACTAGACCGGTTAAACCTAGCCCACAAGCACCTACCTTGCACTCATACATTCTTAGATCCTTCCTCTCCATTTTTGTGCCTTCAAAGCGAAAGCCCAAATTTTTCTAGTTCTACCTAAATAAATTTTCCCTCTTCATCTATTTAAAGTTTATGACCAAATAAGGACTTCAAGCAAGTCATCTGCAAAACATTTCCTTTTTGTTTATTGTATTTATTTACCAAGCTTTTCATGGCCTTCAAGTTTCAATATAGAAACGTTCTTGACTACATGTACAATGGGCTAAATAATTGTTTTTGTCCCATCCTCTTCTTTTTAGGTAGTGTTAGAAAAAACATAATATAAATTCTTAAATTATCTTGAAATATAAAGCAGATTTTATTAAGTTTTTAGCTTTTGTCGATGTCAATTCCAATATATAAACTGGAAATTAAACTGCCTTACTGACCAACACAATATCTAGAAGCCCCATCCAATATAATACACTTCCAATCTCTTTTATGCCATGAAGAACCTCAGCTTTCAGCTCCGATTTTGTCTCCCAGTTAAGATGTTCCTTAACAAGTCTCACACAACCTGTGTAGAAATAATCTAAGTCAATTTCCAGATAAGATCACGTATGTATGTAATGTATTCCTTTGAAGTTAATTTTTTTGAGAATTATTTGTAGAGTCCATGAAATATAACTGTGTTGATATATTTCTAGCAAAACCTTTAAGTGCTATTGAGATTTTGAAAAATGCATTATTCTTCTAAGGTTTCTTCCCCTAATATAAGAAAAACAAAAGAAGAGAGAAAGAATTATGCCAATGACCTCAATTCCATGACATAGAAACTGTATCCCAGTATTACTTTACTAAAAAGAAAAGGCAAAGACATAGGCGCTACCAACAACTAAGAACTAATAATTAATATTTATCTAAGAAACATTTTTGGTCACGCACTGTGTAATTGGGGCATATTTACTAATAATTTGGAATATGGTACGTTGCATTGCATGCATATCCAAGCATATGAATCACCAATACGGTTTACACAATAAAACTCACTATTATTTTGTCAATGATTTGCTTTTCACAATTTTATATGCTTAAACAATTTTCTATACATTGAATCAGTATGCCTAATTTACTGTCAAGATGTTGAAAGAAGAATACATTTTAAGCATTCGTATGTAAGTAAATTGCAGAATAAACCCTTTTTCTCAATAAAAACAAAGTGAATGAAAAAATGTCACCATTTACCTGTCACACCTCCATCGAAAGGAAGAAGCCCAATTGATTTTGGCAAAGATTCTTGTAATCCTGTAATCATTGGTTCAAGCAAAGTAATCTGGAAATAGCATGCATTTTCAGTGTTAGTGAGCCACATCCAAATTTTATAATATCAATAAATATAGACAAATCAAAACTAAAAGCATCCAGTATGCATGTGTCAATAAAAAACAATCAGTTGCTTAAAATAGTTATATTAAGGTAGAAGCTTTCGTGAATGTCGATGTGTAATCTATATACTTGAAAAACTACATATTGTAACATTTTATCATTCATTCCCCCTATCCTTAGCAAAATAGTGTGTACACTAATATGGTAAAACTTATTATGCAAAGCCTTGAACTATGCATTCATTGCTCAAGTCCTTTTTACATGATTATAAAGAGTTAGTTGATCAGTTTTCCGTAGCTAGGACGACTTTGCACTTTATAATCTGTTTTGATAAGCTCAAAGTCCACCTAGCTTACGAGTAAAACTAAGGCTATTTATGTTGCCCGGATACGGAAACGGGTATAGATATGACACGGACACATACACGAAGATACGGCTAAATTGAAAAAATATAGGACACAAGACACGACATGTATATACATGTTAAATTTGAAACTGTCAACTAACAAAAAAATGAATCTAATCTATCTATCTAATATTCAATGTGCGAAAAGTAGTGATACTATAAGATTTTTTCCTTATTTTAATTGTCAAAATCATGTCAAAGATAAAAAAAATCTTTTAAATTGGACATAGTGTGTCTTACAAGTATCGTACAAATGTCGGTGTCCGATACGTATCGGACATGGGACACACCATTTAAGAGACATGTCGGAGCATCATATTTACATACACCTTCCTCTTTTGACCCACCGTAACACCTTTAAATGACAAAACTATGACAGAGTCACTAAGCTCCAAAGCATACAATACCTTGGATTGTGTGTTTAACCTTAACAATGTTATCTTAGCAAAATTGAGGCCAGAATATTAGCATCGTTCATGAGAATGAAAAAGAGGTCCAAAAGCAAAGGAGCCTTCCCCTTAGTCCTTGACTGAGCGGCTTATATTCTAGTATGCCCAAAAGTTTCATATTGTTTAGCTGTCAAAGCCAAGGGCTATTTATATACACCTTTTCTTAACTCACAGAGACACATTTTAAAGACAAAACCATGATGGAGCCACCAAACTCCAAAGTGGACAATACCTAAGATGTGGTGACTGACCTTAATAATAAAATGTTAGTGGAATTGAGATCGGAACATAACCTATTGAAATAGGGAACATGTGTCCTGAATATGGATACTAAATTCATATGCATGAAGGATTTTTGGTAGAAAACTAAAAAAGAACTTTATCAGAGTGACAAGGTTTAAGAAGCAAGAAATATTTCAATTAGTTCACACAAATTTCTATATAGTTTATTATCAAACTTAATGTATATATAAAATTATATTTTATAATGTTTACGAGGTTTCTAGAGAAAAAGAAAAGTGTGCAATTATAATTATTCAGAATTTAGCAAATATAAAGAAGAGTGTACCTTGTTTGATATGTGATCAAGAAGAGCTCTAATAAGCCAAGGTAATGATCGGGATCCCAGAAGTCGAACAATAGAAAACATGTGCGGTATTCCAAAGAATCCACTATGCAGTCGCGCAAAACTTTGATGGGCGGAATTCAAATCCTATCACAGTGAGAGAATGAGAAACATATATACCTACGTCTATAATATGTGAACATAATGAAAATTGTAGAAAGCGCACACAAACACAATAGTTCATCTCCCTCGTTATTAAAAACACTGAACAAGTAAAACAAAAAAAAATGAATATAAGAAACAGAAAAAATATAGAAAAACAGAACGAAAGCTGAGAAAAGTGATCTAAACTCCAAGAAATTTGTATTAGATTTTTCTATACTTTCAACAGTCTCCTGGCACGTGGTCCTAAGGACTAAACCATGCTGAAATAACTTTTCCAACTTCCCAAAATGGAAAGTGAGATAAAAAATTTAGTCAGGGAAAGTAAATCACATTATTTTAACAAAGTAAACATCTGACTTAAGTGAGACTTTGAGCTGCTGGTATTTAAGAGGTTTATTCACAAATTGGTGATTATTTAAGCCGTAAAAATATTGATACTGACTTATAATGGTTGTACCATTAAAGGCAGTCCGAGGAATGCTTACTTGAGTACCGCAATAGAAGCTAGGCTTAGCAGAGGGTACAGATGGCTTTTGAACAGGAACAGTTCTTGATGATCTGATAAAACGTTGAGTAGTATTGCAGAGAATGAAATTTGGCAAAAAATCGGTTTGCAACTCCGACCAAATCTAGCATGGATAAAGAAATAGATCAAATTAAATTGAAAACAGAGCAAGTCGTGACATTACTAATTACCATTTAAACAGTGTTTCAGCTTTCAATACGAAGGTTCAATATTAAAAGATAACAGGAAATTAATTAACATTTGCAGAGAAGAAAGGGAGACACCAGTTAAAGTACATCTTTAGAGCTCAAAACACAAACCTGCGAGGCCAGTCGACTAGAAAATGATACAAGGGAGATGTTCTCTTGCATCTCATTCAACATGAGACTGAAAGAGTCAATAGAAAGATCTCTGGACAGTAGTTCATGGGAATGCTTTAAAACATCCAACAACTTCTCTAATTCCTTAAATAAAATAGTCAAAGTATTGCTTTAGTCAATGAACATTGAGAAAAGAAAAGTAGTTCATAGTTGTTGGTAATGGGAAGTAGCTGAGGTAAAATCACTGACCACTATGGCACAAAGATCCTGGCATTCAAAGCGATCAAACAAAAACTCAATATTTTCACGGAAAGCCTTGTTAATCCGTTCAGTGATCAAACTTCGCAAATTAATCATCCTTCCGAGAAGCTGTACAAGTATATATAATCACATGAGAGAAATTGAAATTATGACATCCAGCAGAACGTATGTGTGTGTGTGAGAGAGGGATCATATAAACTGAACAACGAATACACCATGAAAATAAAAAGAAATTATAAATCATGTAAGCATCTATCTTAGTCTTCATTATTATTTTCTTCATTAGTTCATTAGAAAGAACCTACTTTTATACTCAATAGTTTTTCTAGAATTGCATTTGCCCTAGCTTCGCCCTTCAAAGAGAGAAGTCCCAAAAAGTTAGACCAAACATTACGTTAGACTATTGGTATCCAAAAGCCACTTTGGAACATAACTAATCAATGTGGAGTTAGGTTGAACAATTAAAGCAGAAACACTCCCAGCAACTGTTTTTCCAAGATTTCAAACCAGGACTTTCTGATAAACAAACTTTGTTAACTCATGGGAAACCTTTTCTGAAACTGATTGATAATCAGTATGAAACCAAATCCCAGGGGAAAAATAGGCTTACAACTTATTCCTGCTTATTACACAAAGTTGTCTATTTTGTATACGTCCTCAAGTTATAGAAAGTCACATCATTCAAAGTCACTTGATGATAATGAGGTTTGGATCGGAAAATCCCTTATATGTACTAAAAAAAGTATAAAACAGTTAATATTTTTTCATTTAATGTAGGGCTTCAGTCAAGTGTTTCCAGATTCTGCTGGGAGGCAGGTGATCTAACACCATGCACACATATTTTTCCAATCCTTCCACACATGCCCCATGGGCTATTTTAATATTCAAAAATTGTTAAGCAGGCAGTATGCACCTAGCTTACACTTTAAAGCACCAAACCAAAATTATGTAAAATAAACATGATGACAATGTAATCCATTAACCTTCACTCTAGTCATTTTAAGCAGCATATTGAGCCTTATGGGTTGCACAGCATACTTTTCCGCATTGTCTGAAGCAAAGAGGAATGAAGGATCAAGCAATTCACTGCATGATTTAGGTATCCATCAGTACGAAAAAAGGTTAGTCCATGGAATAATGAAAAGAAAATGTGGTTGAGTCAGAGAAAGATAAGCATACCTTGCTGCCCAGCTTTTGTAATATGTGAAAATGATTTCACACAATTTTGTAACAAATATATCAAAACAATGATCCACCTATGAAAAAAGGTAAATAGAAAACAGTTGATACAGTACCTTCTACTAGTATAAACTGATGTTAACATAAGTCACGAAGCATAACTGTAAAAACAACTCTTAAATATAAAAGAAATATACAAAAAATTGCAAGTTTATTGAGGATCCTGCATCCTCCCGTCCAAAAGTCCTCACTCAATTTTCTATATGCCTCCACAAGGATCCCCCCACTTATACCCCTTGTTCTCAATTCCCATGGCATTGTTACATCTCTAACAATTTAGTAAATATAGGATACCTGACACCACATGTATCACTCCAATAAATTTGGTGTACTTCACCATATGCACCTAATCATCTGTATCAGATATTATACTGTTCCAGGAAATTCATCATATAGTCAACTAGCATTAGCCTTCAAGTTAAAAATTTCTAATACCTCAGCCTCAATTTCATCGTATAGAAAACGTTGCTTCAGCAACACCAAGGCTTGCTGAGCTGAATCATTATAGACGTCAAAAGGCATCAGAACACTCTCGAGAAGACCAGAATTTGGTGACTCAAGTACACAATCCACCAACATCCAGGGAAGAGAGCATTCAATTGGAAACTACATTAAATAACGAAAATTTAGTAAAAGAAGGGGAGATGGAACAAACAAGCATATAAAGAAAATAAAAAAGATCACAAGTTTGGTAGAATTTGAAAATTTCAAAGTTTTAAAAACAACATTGAAAACCCGTAACACAGGAATGACTACTTGAAAATAGAGTAATGTTGAAGTTCAGAATAGGCTACCAGCAAGCATAAAGAAAGATCAGATTCACACAACATATAACTTTTCATTCTTAATAAAACATGTTTCTACGAAATCTTCAGCCTTCTTTTGATTGTTATTTCAGTCTCTATCTCTGAGTAGTTTACATAACTAACAGAACCAGGATTTGGTGGGGAGTAGGGTATAACTAAAAGTATGCAGAATTAGAGACAAGATGTTAACTTCCAAAGTTCAGGACAAAGAAAAATTTCAATATTAGAAGAAAACTTTGGAAAAAATAACAGATACACACCATCTTCCTACTATGTAACAATTCAAATTCCAAGTTGCTAGCCTTCCACTATTTGAATTTTTTTTATTCAATTACAAGTACAAATAGATGAGTGAATGCTTGAGGCAATCAATATTTTGCAAGGAGCTATGAAATTCGTAGCTGGACTTATAAATAATGATTGCTGTGAACATGATAGATGTGAAACTCAAATAATTTTGTGATGATTATTACCTGAATGACTCGTGAAGACTCTAAATAGAATTCTCTAAACCATAAGAAACCAAGATCTGTCAATGTTGCAACAGTCGCTGCAAGCATCATCACCCAAGTCAATTCACTGAAGGATGTAATAAGGCATATGCAAAGGATTCTATCAGTAAACTGTCTCAGAAATTAGAGGGTCAAAATCTTTCAGAATTTACTATCTTCTAATGTATTTCTTCTCTAGTCCAAGAAATCAAAAACATTTAGGATACTTTCTAAAAAATTGGTGACAATGACCTTCCAATTTGTATACTTAAGGTACAATAATGAGCAAATAAAAACAAGTTGTGACCGCTAAATCATAAGCACAAAAATGAGCTTGGAAGCTTTAAAAGGACCAATCTTCATTGTTAGGTCCACATGCCAGGGGCATACATAATCTGAACCTAATAATTTACAAGAGAACTAAATAGCACCCAAAAAGCAGAAATTTATAGGAAACTATTCTACTCAAGAATGTAGGTACCAGTTTAATGTTGCGTTCAGTGATAATGTAAACATCCATGTACCCTCCCAATTCAATGATGTTTAGTTTTGTATTAGAAGTTTTAACTTTAGCAAGAACCCAAGGATTTCCTGAACACCAAATGATATGTTAATAATCATCTATCAGCCCCATTGCATGTACTTTTTATTTCGATTCTAGATATTGGACTAGTTCACCCTTTCATTCTCTCAGATAAAAACCATGAAGGGATAAAGGATCCCCTAATAGGTTGAAAGCAGTGCATCATAAAGCCATATATGTTATCAACAGCAATATGACACGAAATGTAACGCTTCATAGCCCCTAGTGTAGGAGAGGAGCCATAAGGCAGGAGTAGTGAGAGGAAGAGATTGTCAGTTTAGATGATATTTCATATATCAATGGAATGTGTGCAAAGGATGAGTCTTTGCAGTAACATTGACGCTCAGATAAATACCATTACCTGAGTAGTCTAAAATATGAAGGAAAAAACCAAGCTTGTAAAAAAATGTCTCCAGCTGTTTTAAATCATTAACTGGGATTTCTGAGCCACTATTGCCAAAGAGTCCACCTGGCCTCCTAAGGTTACCACCAGAAACCACCTCATATATTAAGAACTGCAAGCAGTGGACCTGTAGTAAAGAGATTAGCTAAGCAACAATTACATGCTAACCACAGCATTACATGTATCCACAGAAAGAACTTGTAAAGCAGCTCAAGTCAGGATACACAGAATCTTTGGTAACAACTTTTGATTACTATAATGTATGTGAATACACACCAAGAAAATTTCATGCAGAACACCGGAACTTGAAAAAAGTAATCTAAGAAACAAAGAAAATAGATTTTTTTCAAAATCATATCAAGTAAGAATGAGTCTTCCCACATGCATACCACATAAATGAATGGTCAACGTTTCAAAATAAAGACTTCATTTATTTTCCTCTACCACAGCATTGGTAAGTCCATATGCTAGTTGAACAAAAACATCTATACAGATAGCAGAGTTCAATATTAAAACTTTGATCCCTAATACATGCGGCTCTTCATGCATATTGATATAACAAACTATAAAAGAGGAGCAAAGAGAATTGAAAACGATGCAGACCTGAGCAGTAGTTGGGGCAACCGCTCTTGGATAAAATATGTTTGCTTTGCTATCTTCGCCTCCATGCTGTGAGGACTGTAACTCAGATTCTGATTTGTTTGTATTAGCCATCCAATCAGCTGAAAGGGTCCGCATATCTGAAAGAATCCTGAAAATCCATATTTGGGTAATTGATACAAAAAAGAAAAAAGAATCAAGGAAAAATTGATGCAGACTTTTCAATCAGTGAACTGTTTTCCTGGAAATTTTCTTGGGATTCAAATGAAGGGACAACATCCAACCCAAAAACTCCATAAAGAAGTTAAGTCTCATAGGATAATTCAAAAGATCATCAAATACTGCCGGTAAAATTTAAAAATAAAACTCAATTTCTATCAAATAATAACAACTCAAATCATGAAACCATAAGCAAAATTTTACAAACTGAAAATCCAGGTTTTGTTAACAGTCTAAAATCTAACTATGGAGATAGCCTAATACTGGTGTACGATATTTTTCACCCAAGCGAAGGAAATCATTTAATTTTTCTATTTCTAATGCAATTTTAAGTGAGTTACCTATTACATTTATTTCAGTTTTCTTATTTCAATTTATGTGTCATTATCTTCTCTCTTTCCATATTAATTAAAGTGATGAACGTTATAACCTACTTATTCACTCTCCATATCAATCAAAAGAAATGTTGTATGCCTATCTGTATTCTCTCTCATTAATTATAACTACCTTTTCTTTCTAAAAGTGAATCAAAGGGTTCTGAACCTTTTCTTTCTCAAAATGTTGTTCTTGAAGTCTTTTTTTGTTCACTTAACATATTTTTAACAAAAAATAAACTTCCCTCCATAATGTCATTTGAGCTTCTCACCTATAAATTTAGATTCAGGTCATATATGATCATAAATTTTCTAGCTGGAAATAGATAACACATGGGAACTTTTCTTAATGTGCATATAAATTTACAATAAAAATTTATTTAATGTTTAAAGTTTAAACAATTTTCAATGCATAATAATTATTCACTTTTATAAAATCAAAAATGGAAACAAAGGTGTAACTGGAAAAGAAGATGATATCTTGAAATGTAAAAAAAATGACAGACAAAGGAACATTTTGATCCAGAACATTGCTATATTGTTGATTATGATACAGAAGAATTATTTTTCATGATACAGAATTATGATCAATAACAATTCCATGAGAACACCAAGTCCAAGGAACATATCAGCTATCAAATTAAAAAAATAACAATTTTATACAATGTAATGTGAAATTAGAATACTACCTAGAGAGGTCCTTCTTCTTTCTGAAGGTAGTCCGCAACATAATAGCTAATGTGTTTTGGACAAAATCCTGGACCTCAGCATGTATTGTTTCCCATAAAGCATCAGCAACCAATGTATCACACCGCTGCATCATAGATCCAACACTCTTTATGTAGCCCACAAGTTCAACCAGTGCTTTCCTTTCTTCTGCACTGTAATTATATCTTACTACCTACAAGAAACACAAAGCTTATGTTAACTTCTATTTTATAATAGAAACCATTCAAGATAGATTTTGATTTGAAGTGTAGGGTGCCAACTTTGACATAAATCAAAATGTACAATTAATATAAAAATCACCTTTGTGTGTAGTTAACACAAATAACTGAATAACTGAAAATAAATGGCTAACTGATGCAATACTTGATAAATGGTTAAGTTTTATGTGGCTTATGTAAAACAATTATGGCTGATTCAAAATTTAAGCGTTTTAATATGCTTGAAGTAACAAGGAGTATCAACACTACTGAAAGCACAATATCATATTTTAGAATTGCTCAAAATTAATTGTTTCATAACAAATAAAAAATAAAGGAAATATTGGCTTAGAGTGAAAATGGTTAATTTTGACATGTCCAATGGAAAAACTAAATCAATTTGAATAATATTTAAGATGGATAAGGCTACAAGTGGTATCAACACCACTGCACATACAAATTGTAATTGTGACGAAAAATTGCTATTTTGTGTAAATAGTTAATTACATTATACAAATAAAAAAATGATAGTAGTAATATTTGCCGTAGTCCCAGTACCAGATTAGAACATAAATCAGCCATCACAACAAAGGAGAAAAAGAATGATCAGAAACTACCAAGATTCGATAACTGCAACATTTGAAAACTCCTTACCTTTTCATAGTCAGAAAATGATGGGGATGCATCTTTGCATGGTCGAGAAAATTTCCATGCACATTGTTCCCATATGCGAGCAGTCCATTTGCTTAATAGCTGAAAACCTTCAACAATCATATCATACATGTTCCCCTTGACTTCCTTGCTCCATTCAACATCAGAACCATCAGTTGACTTCAACAATAACAGCTGTAAAAATAGAGACAAACAACTAAGTAGCAGGTATACACGCTAAGAAATAGTCCAAAGAAACAAAGCAAATAAGATTTCAAGGAGGACATTCAATCTGCTGACAAAGCAGAGCAGAGGGCAGCACCTGATTCATTGCAGAAGCAAATCGAATTACAAAATCGTCATGCTCAGCACGGATGGCTCCAATATGATTTATGATCAAATAATGTCTCTGATATGTGTATCATGTCAAGTTTACATTCTAAAGGAGTCAGTAGGAAGATGCTTTATAAGTCTATATAAAATCAACATTACAGAAAAGATTCCTCAATAATTTTATTAATAGAAGCTCCTCTAGTAATCTTAACTACAAACTAATTTAAGTTCTAAAATGCATCAGAGGCTGCAATAAAATATATTCATTAAACCTACAGTTTTCCATGTCATCTAACAATGAATACACAAAAATATTGCAGGAAAAAATTAACTGCATAAACACCATTTTTTTTTTGAACCTATAACCACTCCAGTTTTCAATTAACGTATTATTCAATTCCAGCTGATACACAATATAAAAAATTTGTCAACAATAAAAAAAAAAAAAAAAAAAAAAAAAAAAAAAAAAAAAAAAAAAAAAAAAAAAAAAAAAAAAAACTATATAGATCACCCTCCTGGCATTCTTTAAATTAATTGAACAGAAAACATGTAATTTGTTACCCAAACATATATATCATGATAACAACTCAACTATCTGCAGTTAGAGTGGTACTAAAAAGTAGTATCAGTTAATGGATGACACTCAAGAAAGTAAAATCTAGTTCAATAATAACAAATTAGTATAAATTTATCAGTAACAATACAAAACAATTTGGAGGATATTCTTGTGCCTCGCGAGGTGGAAGCTCATGTGGTGCCGGAAGTGTGAGAAGGCGAGTTTGAGAAGAAAATTTAGGAAAGTATGTTGACAATTCCTTTAATATTGCAGCAGGAGACAAATGCAGATCTGGAAATGCAGGAATGACTGCCTCATTCTGTAAAAAAGGTTAAAATGATACACAAATTTGAACTTATTGGCAATAGAGAAAGAATTCAGTGCATTAAACGTAGAAATTTTCAGGTAATCAAATAATAAAGTTATTCTGTTAACCAGTACATTTATCAATAAGCATATAAACAACGGTACCTTAAATATATTGATCAGTCTGTTGATTTTCACCCTCTTGTACAGAGACTCACTATCTTTCTCTGATGATGTCACTAGGACAACAAGAACAGGCAAAACACGCAAAAGAATGTGGCGTTCTGGAAAGAGAAGGGCAAAGTCCAATTCTAAAGACTCTACAACAAAGACTATAAGAACTTGAAGAATGTCTTCTACACTATATCAAGTCAAGGATTTTAATAAGAAACAAAAAATCAGGATATTTAAACAGTGTTACAAAGCATAAAATTATTGGTGTGATATATCGATCAGTTCTTTGCACTTCTTTGTGATAGTACTCAAGAACAATAGACTAACCCTAAATTTTAGATTCAAAACACTTTTTATCAACTTGATTTGCTTTGATTTGCTTTAAACTGCAAACTTAGATAACTAATCAAAAGAAGGATTTGAGCTAGCCTAGCCACCAGTTATTCTCTTGTCTTTACTTCTCAACTCAAGTATTGACCAAATCCACCTTGTCTTTTTTATGAAAGTATAACTAGGTTAAGGATAAAATTCTCCAGTCTCCTACACATCGTGAACACAAATGACATTTTTCCAAAAAAAAAAATCTAAACAAAAAAATAAAACATTTACAAGTTATACCAAAAGTGTAGGTGTTGTGGTTTTGCAAAGAATCTCAAATGGAACAAAGAAATGTGAAGAAAATATACAGGATACTTGTTCACTCGGAACATCTCCACATGCAAATTCAACAAAATAGCCCATCTTGTGCTCAAGAAAATCTGCACATTGAATTAAAAAAGGATCAATCACCGGCCATCTTTAGTTTGGCATATTCCAAAGTACAATATGAACATGGACAATTTTGGAAAAGAATCTTTCATAACCAATCAATAAATAACAAATTTCCAGTACTCTATATGTCACAAACTTAGAAATTTCATCTATTATGCACCTGCAAATCATCTAATTCCTCCCTCATTGAATCAGTGTCTTGCCACTGACCACTGACTTGTGTAAAAGTCCTGACAAATTGAAGGGAAAAAAGAACCATTATGAATGACTGAACTTCATCAAGTAACTTTTCAAATATGGAAATCCTAAATCAGGTGAGTAGATGATTGGATAATAATATTTCTAAACCTGTACTTATTAACATACACAAAAAAGGAAATCATAATTTCAACATTCTTACAATACAGATTGTACAGAAGATGAAAATGAAAGAAAAATTAACTTTGCTTGTTCATTTTTTAATGAAATGAAGGGGAAAAGTGAATTTTTTTTAGAGGCCTACATGGAAATAAGATCCTCCCAATTTAGGCATGAAATTCTTTCCTTGAAGAATTGTCTCCCACATCTGCTGTTCTATTATTTTTGTTTTAATTTCTTCAAAATTAAATAATTTTTTATTACTTAGAAATAATAAATAAAGTTATATTAAGAATAAGAACGGAATAAAAAAATTTAATGAATATAAAAATATATTTAATATAATTTGTTTATTTTTGCTCTCTTCTATTTATCCAAACAAGTGAAAAGTACAAAGAAATGTATCTAACAGATCAACTCTGCGAAAGTTATATTGAAGAATTTTGGAAACCAAATACTATTAACAAAGAGATTAAATCTATGTTCATTATTATACAAACAAATTGACATGCACCTAAAGCACCGAGAATAAAAAAATAAAGCCTCCACAAAGAAATAGATATAAGATACAGTAGACACAAACTGAAACACTGAACCTGGAAGAACAGTTTAAGACCCTCAACCTAAAGATAAAGGGAGATAGGCATAAATAAAATACATACCTTTTATACCATGAAAAGTCATTTGGTATGCTTGCCTTAGCATTTTTAAGATGATCAAGTTGCACTAAAACATCAAGCAACTTCAACATAGACCTGCACTTAAGAACAAAGATATTAAAAAATCCAAAACAACAACAATAACAAAAATTAACAACAAAAGCATAATAATTATAACACACCACAAGTGAGATATTGTAGGGCCATTAATGCGTCGTTCAGGCCTAGAAAAGCGTTGCATGTCAGCAGCTAACTGCATAAAAGTGACATTTACATATTGACTTAACGTCCTAAGTCTGGATCGGCTAAGCTTCTAATAAAATAAGAAAGGGTCTTATAATATGTTGAGAACATCCCATACTTTTGAAGAAGCTGATGCTTGCCATCTCTGAATTTCACGCAGACGACTCATTTCCAAATCCAGAACTTGATATGTCTCCAAATATAAGTCAGCTTGACTTTGCTTCATAGAATCAGGTAGCTGCTCCATTGTGGAAAAATGCATAAATTACATAAAACAATATAGGCATACGGAAATATTAAAAAGAATTTCCAGTGTAGTCAATTTAATATTTCCAACTATCAACAAAGAAAAAGAAAATGGCAGCACATAAGATCTCATGTTGCATTAGATAAAACTATCACTTAGGCAAAGCCCGGACTACTTGAATTCATTCATTACCGGCAAAATGCTAGGTTTTAAAAAGCAACATAATATATATATATATATAGTAAGTCTGAATTAGTGCTGGTGAACTTTAAATATAATATACTTAAAGCCCAAAGCTTAACTCTTTCTGTTCAGACATTTTCTTTATTTATCTAAAAGAAATGTATTTTGTATGCATTGATGAACTCCTCAACGTAGCTTTGGAGAAATTTACCTGAGGAAGTGCTTTGACGCAACTGCGATAAGTGTAAAGCACTGATGCCATCTCCTTTCCCTCTTGGCTAAGGACATTCTGCATTTTGTATAAGAAAAAACAGTTAAAATTTATAATCAGAAAAAAAAAAATGAACTAGAGGTAAAGGGTAGATTAAACAACAAGAATAGCTCAAGAGCTGCATACCAGCTGATTGAGAGCTTTTGTGTCCTCTGATAGAGATAGTCGGTAAGCAGAGACATCGCTGTACTCTACAAAAAAGAGGGTGGTAAATAGCAATTACTAATAACTCTATGCATCTTTGAAGCTATTAATTACAGTCATCATAGCGTAAAACCATAACAGAAAAAAAAAATGGAATAAGAAAAAGAAGTACCTATTGGACTTTCTGTTGCACCTCTCTCAGTTGAAACCCACACTCCAGGTCCCTGCACCTCCGGTTGCTCATCCTACATAATTCACAACAAACTAA
>Ga0214545_1000305_pt1 | contig 71948 bp, 34 predicted proteins | sample CNSS4metaG_FD_160064 | JGI IMG/M metagenome (GOLD analysis project Ga0214545, IMG submission 160064) | Root nodule microbial communities from cowpea collected in UCLA plant growth center, Los Angeles, California, USA - CNSS4 | ecosystem: Host-associated > Plants > Roots > Nodule | place: USA...
ATATAAAGATATATAAAAATAATATATATATTTATATATAAAATATATATATATATATATATATATATATATATATATATATATATATATATATATATATATAAACAGATAAATATTCTAAAAGTACGAATATAAACCAAAATTATTAAAATAACTGAAAGACTACAAATAGCAATAAGTTAACCCATTTTTTGTATTATTATGTTTTTTATGAGAATAAATTTCAATTTACAACGGAAAAAAAGTTATATTTTTTCTTTTAAGTTCAGATTAGGTTTCCATATTTGGCCATCTATTTGTTTTTTTTTTCAAAATTTTCCTCTAACCTTTTAATCCAGTTCAATATTCTGACTTTTCATGTTTATAATTTTCTCTAAATTTTACTTTTGTCTAAAGTTAACTTAGAGACTTCTTACAAATCACCACTAACAACAGTTTTAATAGGTTGTCACAAACTACGATGTCAACACACCATCATCCTCCTTTTCCTTTTTTCTCTTCAAAAACCTAACAATTGTAGGAAAGTCACTAGTATTGACCAAATCTTATATCTGTCATTAATAACAATCTTTATCATCAAATGTGAAAACGTTTTTGGAGTCAATAGCAAAAGGTAAATGGAGTAAACTTAAAGTAATGAAGAATAAATAAGTTAAATCCTTTAACAATGAGCCTTCGCCACCATGCATATATAGCATATGTGTTATAGTTTATAACAAAAGCAACGTGGGTAATGTCAACATAGAAATAAGGTTATATGTGAGAGGATAGAGGATAGTAGGGAAGAAGTAATTAAAATATCTAACGAGGTTAAAAAATATTTTTTTTAAATTATTTAAATAGGGCGTGAAATGAAATTTGAATAATAATTTTAAAAAATAAAAAAATGTTTTATTTTATATTATAGTAATTTTAAACAAATAAAAAATACTTAAAAAAAACATTAAACACTTTCTGAAGCGAAGTTCTCCTGCAATTTGTGGATTTGGTGTTTTTTGTTTGGTTGTAAACAATGGAAGTTTTCTAAATGGGCTCACATAATTTTTGAATCGGGCTTTTTTGTTTGATTGGTGTATCTGCATTGGACTTTATTTTGGCACGATCTTGTACCAGACTCAACAACAGACTTTTAGCGTTTAGCTGTTTATAACTGTATATAGTTTCTACACTTCTTTTTTTAAACTCCTACAATTCAGAACTTTTAATTTAAATGTAAAATTAAGCGTGTATAAATACAATTTACTTTTATTTTTCTTATTCTTTTTGTGGGATTTTGTACTTTGCTCGGTTAAATCTTGCTTTATTGGGCTTTCTTTGTTATTTTGCATTCAAGAACATTGTCAATCATACTGGCCACTTACAAAATCGCCTCATGTTTCTTTAAATTTTGGAACCATGTTGGAACATCTTCAGCCAACTTTGTTTCCACTAACGTTTTTATTTCATTAAGGAAAATGTAGATAAGTTTACACAGATTGAATATTATTATTTAAAAAAAAATGATGTTGTTTCCCGACAAAAAGGTAAAAAGAGCAGAAATTGTTGGGAATATATAGTGAGTGTTGATGATGTAAAAGGAAACAACATTCCTTGATTGACGACCTAAGAAAGGTTGAGAGGGAAAGAAAAAGAAGGAGTGGGAGGAAAGTAAAAAGAGTGTTCTTTACCACCCACCATTCTCTGACAACTTCTTGCTTCAACTCACACACTCTCCATTATGGAACATTCTCCCTGTCCTTACCAATCCTCCATGTAACACTGAGAAATGGGCTTCACCCAAATTGCACCTTGTTGTCCAAGCCCAGATCCTTCACTTAATTCATTCTTTCAAGAACTGGGCTGCAATACCTTACTTATCACTTGTATTCAAACAAGAAAAAGAAAAAGCTTTAGGTCGGAAATGACTTTGTTTTGTCGAGAAGTGTAGGGACCAGTGAAGGTGATACCTACGTTGACGTGAAAAAAAGATATGATAGATCTTTTCATCGAGAATTCTTGCAATAGACATATTGAATCGTGAGTGTGAGACTAAATATTAATGAGTAGTCTGATAGTGGTATAATAGGTACAATAAATAACAGATCTCTATAATATATATTTTAATTTAGGGTTTTAGTGGTATATTAAGAACTGGATTTTAAGTCTTATTTAATTTCATAAAATAGATAAAGTGTTAGAAATTCAAGTGTGAGTCTAAGTCACACATGTGTTAGAAATGAGAAAATAGTACATTATATAAGAATAAAGATCTATAAACCTATGATCTTAAGATTTTTGATTAAGAGTGGCGTGAATGTTTTATATGGTTGAACTTAGATCTCATTAGATGTTCTATCTCTTCCATGAAACCTCTTCCGGATATAGGGAGTTAGATGATGTAGTTGATTTGTGAAGGTAGCATTGAGGTGAGAAGTGGTGTAAAATGATTGTGGCACTTTTCCCCACCCACCTTCAAGATTTAGACATGAGATGCTATTAGGCCACGACCCTGTGCTTCAATAATTCAGTTCAGCACATGGCACCTTCTTTTCATTCTGCTTTTTTTTCTTTCTTTACCCAATTGGCTTACATAGTCCACGCCATGACCCTAAACTTTTCAGCTTTTCAAGTCTTGGCCCCGCCAATTTATTGTCAATCCCATCCCACTTTATAACTAACTTCTTCCGATTCACATCTCTGCCTCACGGTATATCCTTCCCCACACCACCAAATTTCAGACACATTTCTCAATAAATACGTTTTATGCTCTCATTTTTATGGCTAATTACAACGATATCTCTGCTTTCCTTTTTCTGTTTTCAGCCATATCATACACAAAATACCCAAAAGCTACTACTTTCATCATTTTCTTATTTCAGAACAACAAACAAAGATATCACTTACGATGTATTGTTTCTGCAGTTACTGACAAACACAGATCAAAAACAAAACTTTCTTATCTTATCCCTTCATGCAGTAACTCCTTAACCACTCTACCAGAAAAACGCCTAACTCCTTTCGTCTCTGACCAACCAAACATGCTATATTTTATGATTGCGATGTAAAAAGAATAGAAAAAACAAAAACAAAAAATGACCAGGATTTGCCTAATCTGAGTTGTTGGTGAAACCTAACATATAAGAATTTGGTAAATAGGCCATTCCTTTTGGGTCAAAGCATGGTTTGGTGTAACAGAGTTTTCCATTTTCCACTTAATGAAGCTTCCCCCATGGTGGAGTTTTCACATGGTTTGAATCTGTTATGGTGGATTTGAGTTGCCATCAGAAAGTGACTCCGAAACGCAAGTGTGGAGACAAGGGTCTGTGCATCATAAGGATCCATTTGTGCTAATAAACACAAAGTACCAGAGTTGTCGATTTGCGCATGAATTATGTTGTGTGTTTTAAAACATCATTTTCAAATGAAAAATGTATATGATCCTGAGAGATGTGAATCTTAACGAAATCATGGGTTGTTTGTGGGTGGCACATGTCTAGTAGCATAGCACATTGAAGGGCCACACTTTGTTTTGTTCATTGAATGATGTAGATAGGTGGCTGGGTAGCTAGTAATGTTACATCTTCCAACCTTTATGTGACCATCTACACTCTTGCTTAAATGCAAGAAAGGAAATGCCACAAACCAACCAAAATTATCAATCTCATCGTCATTTTCAAGCTACTATGCTACTCTTTATTATGAATCATGCATAAAGTGATTCGATTCAAGTGTGTGATCACGACATCACTTCTAAAAGAGATCGGGAATAAATTATATATAGGCAACACATTCAAAAGGAACTTCAAACAAAATCATATGCTTCCGAGAACCGATTCTTCCGAATTGGTTTGATTAGATGGATTTAAAAGAAAGGATAAGAGAGGTTCTGAATTCAATTTTCCACTAATAAATACTAACGATTAGCATTATCATTAAATAAAAAAAAAGTCATTTTTTTTTTTGCCTTTTATTTTATGCAACACTTTTCAAATTTATGACCTTTACATATTAAGGATTGTGTATCTAAATATCTTCATTGTATTATCCCATTATATAATATATTGGTATAATTATTCTTTTGGTCCATATTTTTATAAAAAAAATGTCAAATTGGTTCTCAAATTCTTTCCAGTTTCAATTTGATCATAATTTTTAAAAGTTGTGCAATTTGATCACTTTTATTAAATTTCTTGAAACAGGTTAATAATTTATTATCAAAATCGAAACGGTTATAATAAGGATGGTTTGCTTTGTTAAAAAATTTTTTGTCTGTCTAAAAAAATTTAACAAAAATTATCAAAATACATTAATTTTTCAAAATTCGATATCAAATTGAAACTAAAAAAATTGGATAACGAATTTGAAATTTTTGAATGCAATTAAGTAATTAAACCTACAATATTTCGATTGTGTATAATAACTATATTTAAATTATAAAAATATACATTAAATAATGTTTAGGACACATATTTAGTGAAATAAAGTATTAATTAAAAAATAAAAAATATAATAAATTTAAAAATCATAACAGAACATTATTTTATGGCGTGCACACTCACTCACAGAGTATATTATATATGCATAGATATTTGTTGTAATGTGCAAATCTAATAATCAATTATTATTTAAACTGATATTATTTGTGATTTTCAATTTTTTTATGATGAACGAATAACATGGGTATTATTTTATATGGTATTTAACTTTATTATTCTTATTTAATGTGAGATTTAGAATTGCATTTGAACTATTTCCAACAAATCTCTCCTAAAAAGGGTACAACGGTCTAAATCATTCACCAAGATGAACTTGAACTTGATTATGATATCACTTATGATATTGATATCACTTTTAATCCAAAATCTTGAGACATTGAGTTTATGATACTTTTTTCTTATATGATATTTAACTTTCTCATTTATACACAATATGAGATTTAGACTCAATCTTAAATTATTATAAACAAATAGATTACAAGAAAAAAAATGCCTAGATTTTGAAAAATAATTTAAACAAAATTAGCATCGTTGTGAGGATAATTATCATCTATTTAAAATATGATGATAATTGCACTTATTATTAAAAGCATTTGATTTTCAATAAATGATTATGCCAAATGTTGAATTATCTTTAATAAGAGTTTTAGTAAGGTAGTTAAAATAGAAATTATACTTAATATAAAATCGAGCTTGTACTTAAGATAATGAAGAGTAATATAATCATTCGTAGGATCGTAATACAGATAATATATTTTACTTTTAATATAAATAAAATATATATATATATATATATATATATATATATATATATAAATGTTTTGAGATGAAAATTCTAGCATTATAACTAACCTTTGTATTAATTGTCGTAGCATAGGAGGACACATGTTGTACGGAACTCAAGTTTGTGCTTGTTGTATGGTTTGATGAGGTAATTAATAGACACAACCAAAGTATTAAAGAGCACTATGTCACAGTTCTTTATTGAAGAACAAATAGTAACTGATGCCATGTTATTCAAAACTGTGATTTGTTCATTATTCACGCACACCTTTGTTAGTAAAACCACTACTACATCTACATTCATGATGCACAAGAAATAAAATATTTTTTTTATTAATGGTTAATTTGAGTTAATATTTATGATATTTTTCAAGCATGTAATTAAAAAAATTACAATTTTTTATTTGAAGTGCATACAACGAAATGGGACACATGAACACCAATGAAACAAATAGTTTTTGATGATTAAAACGAACAACAGCACCCCATTCACACCTCCACTATGCCATCTTGGATCACACCCAACCCTTTTGCCTACCTTTTCTCATCTTCAAAAATCATTTTGTCCCTTTGCCCTCACTTCACCGATCAATGCCACCAATTATATATATACCTTTTTAACCTTCTTCACCACATTTCAATAACTCTCTTTTTCATCTCAACTATCTTACCTCATTTTGTTTTTTTTATTTCATTCAAAACTTTCCAAGAGAAGATTCTCCTTCCCTCAACCTTTTTTCCACCAAACATATATAAAGTATGGGATTTCAAAACCAACTCTTTAATTAATTATTTTCCCATGCATATAAACTACTATATTATTCGTCACTTAATCCGGGTTTTATTTGAGTCAACATCTTAAACATCAAAACTTTATTCTCGTGTTCAACTATTCAAATTAATTAATGAAACTTGCATCTAGAAAAATAGAACTTGTACATTACCACCTACAAAGTCCAAATTAATTATCATATTTGAAATTAGACAACCTTAAATTAGAAGGACAGACATGTGCAGCAATAAAGCAATTTAAATTTTAAACATCCGTTAAAATCAAACACCTGTACTTGCAGGGATTAAATAAGATACCTGATGAGCCATGTGGCTACGCCACTTCTTCTGTCCCAACTCACCTTATGAGAGAAAAATATGTACATGTATATATCGTGGACACATAGGAAGAATCAAATATCTTATGTAGGATTTTTCTCTATTACACAAAAAGGAAGACCTTTGTTTGATTCTTAACTATAGGAATCCACAAAAGGTTTCTGAATTATTTCAAAATGGATGAAAAAGCCTAGTGGCGAGAGAGTGGAGATTTTTTTTTTCCTGATTGGAAGCAAATGATGGAGTGAGGTATCATACAAGCTGGAAAAATATGTTGTTACAGACACTAAAGAGAAGGTTGAGGTACTTTAAGATGAAGCATTTGTATATGCTGACAAATGGAGGGAATGAGTTGGTAATAATGTGTTGTGTTTTTTTGTTAATCAAATTTCTTTGATCATTGTATCTGCTTTATTGTGTTTTTGGCATGGAAGTTTGAATATTTTAGTGAGATGAAGATCTTCGATTTGTATCGTAGTTTGAATCACTTTTTTTTTCAGTGTTTATAACTTTTGATGCAGCTCAGAACAAGCTGGAATATTCTTCTGCTTCCTTCATTAATTAATTAATTATTAATTAATTAATGGTTTTTTGCTTGTGATAGTGAAACCAACTTACATTGCATTACTTTCAAGTTTTTAATACCAGGATTCAATTATATATTCTCATTATTGGTAAAAAGTAGCTCATTCACCAATGAGTTTACTACCCTTTCTCTTTTTCATCGATATTTTTACCTTATCCAATTGGACTAGTTTATGATTTCTCACAGTTCTACTTTTTGTATTGTTTCGTATTTTACAAGAATATCTTTACGTTATTTTCAAAGATTTCTTTTTTAATTTAACTATAAATATTTATTTAACTGTAATCTTTGAAAGTCAACGGAATATTAATTATTCTTTTGCATCTATACACTTATTTTTTACCTAATTTATAATTAATATTGGTATAGTTAATTACTGTGATATAGAAATAAAAAAAAAGTAAAATAGAAAATCTTATACATATTTCATTAAAGAAAAAAATTACTATATTTCTTGCTTTCTAAAATGAACTTTAAACGACAGAAAAAAAAAAAAGAGAATCCATAATTTATTTGATTTGGATGAAAAAACCTATAATAAAAAAGAGTATGTATAGTATTTAAATGATGAGTTATTTCACTTTCAAGTAAAAATGAAAATAAAATATTTATTTCCATATTGATTAAAAATTCTGTTTAAATTTCTCTATCTTATATGAAAAAACTATATTTTGTAACAATACTTGATCGTGTTCATTGGAAATAATGCTCAAATTTGGATTAACCTAACCTCGTTTTTTTAGAAGGTATTTTGATTTGTTAAGAAAATAAAAAATCTCAAATATATATGTTTATATTAATTAAAAATTACTTATATTCTAATTCATTAGACTTGGATACATAGAAACTTTAAGTTAGTTTGAGTGAAAAACAAATAAAAATTATATTATAAATATTATTAATCAATAAAGGCAATATATATTTCAAATCAATAGCATTTAGTAAACAAAGAAAATGATAAGATGCTTCCAATCTTAGAGAAAACAAACAAACATTTTAAAGTTTTTCTTGATATTCACCTTTAAAATGACTACTCAACCACTAAGTAAGTGCCCAGAGATTTCTTCAGATAAAGATGTGGACTACCTAGAAGCACTCGTTTAAAGAGAAACTCAAATGCATGCATATACAAATGTGACCCTATCTCGATTATTTCACCTTCTTAAACACACCAACGTTATATTCTAAGAACATGCTATTCTTTAGAAAAGTGTAATCATTCATGCACGGATCATTTATATCCATACAACTTTAGAGACTTAAAAATTATGAACACAATATTCTTAATTAGTTGTAACATGAGCTCAGTTTCCTACTTGTGTAGCTAGGGAATATATGTACTCAAAGTTTTCATCTATTTTACAATAAGATATTATAGTAGTGTATATTTATTAGTATCATTATTTTATATAATAAAATTAAGAAGAACTAAGATATCACCTTGTCACAAGGTTGTCCATGCATGTCTGTTGGTAGAAATTTGGCTACAAAATCCAAGTGTTGATGACAAGATTTGGCACTGATAATTGCAGGGATTTTGACATTATTTGCCATTATTAGGTAGAACTTTAATCAAAGAAAAGGTTGAAAAGAAATTCTAAAACCAAAAGTGGGTTCTGATCTGAGAGAAGTTACAAAAATGAGGGGTTTGGAAAGTCATGCATGGTTGTTGAGGTTTGGGACTTGGGATTTTCAAACACCTCTCTGCTTGTCAACTCTTGAGAAAATCTTTGCCAATAATTTCAATTGGAACAACAACATGAGAGGACAGCACAAAATATATTACACCACAAACGAGGTTATTGTCTGGTCTCACTTCAAAATCGTAAACAAACTATTTAAATGGTCTATGTTATGGTGGGAACACCTTCTTGTTAAACACAAATCAACCAAATTCGCATTCCTAGGCAGAAAAAAATATCACAATTTGGACGAAAAACAAAACCAAATATCAGAATTTTGACTTGGTTGCGTACGTCTAGATTCAAGTGGTATTAAAATATGTTATGCAGCATTGAATGAGAAAGGGTAAATATTGTGAACCAAGAAAATTGTAGACTCGAATTACATAATAATATAATGGATAATAATATTTTGAGTACTAAATTTTAACAACTTTCTCTCACAACATGAAATGATATTTTTTTAAAATAATTTTGAAATATTAAAAATAATAAAATAAAAATTATTTAAAAAATGACATCTAAAATTATAAGAAAAATATTGTCAAATTGAGTAATAAAAAATTATTTTCTTAATGACACTTGTAGCGGAAGCCACGTTGGCATCCATATGATTGATACTTTGTTATAAGGAATTGTCAAATTTTATCAACAAACTTTATTGAAAGAAATGGAACCTCCTAAACAATGGTTGATAAATATGTTTTAATAATACTGTGCAAAAGTTTCGTTTTAACTGTGAATATCGATTTTAAATTTGTAATTTTAAGAGACTCTTTTCGTAAGGAAAGCCATAGTTCTTAAACAGTAAACTTTTTATGTTTATATTTTATTTTCCTTTTTGTTGCAATTTAATGGAGCTGTTACTCAGGAAAAATATATAACATCAACTGGAATTTCAACTGAGTAGCTACGAAAAAAAAGAATAGAGTTCTTACCATTTTCCAATTATATTTTATATATATATATATATATATATATATATATATATATATACTTTTTTTCTTTTAAGTATATATAGGCTGCTTGTTTCATAATCTTAAAATATAAAAAAAATCTGTTTAATAAAACATTTTAATAATTATTGAAAATAGTCTAAGTGTGAGTCAAAAAATCTCATATTGAATAAAATAGAAAAAATTAAACACTATATAAGAATAAATACTCATACTAAATATACCATAAAAAAATAATTGAAACCGAAAAAAAAACTATTCCCAAAAAAAGGAATGAAAAACACTCAAAGACAATAATTCTCTAATTTTAGTGGTAAGTATAAGCATTAAATTTATAAATTATATTTTTTTTGTTAAGTATGTTTTTGTACTTGCATACAATATTATAATTTGTTATTCTCACACACACTTCCATACATTTTAATTCTCAAACTTTAAATTATTTTTTGAGACTTTTTAAATATTGTCCCAATATGACATTTGTGCCGAAACGTGTCAAAATGGTACAAACAACTCAAACGTCATATCTTAACAAAATTTAATATAATTGAGTGAGGAGGACTATATCCATTCATTTATAAAGTTTGACAACCAAAATAAATCAAAACTTGAGATAAAGAAGGATTCTAATTTTGCATCCAAAGACTATATTTAAGCCATTTTAAAGTACATTTCACTCTTTTTAGAGAGATAAAGATGAATTTTTAAGTATTTTCCACTCATATTTATTCCTAATCCCATACTTAAATCTTTTTAAATCTCTCTCTTAAATGTAACTCTTTATGTTGAAAAATCAATCTAAATCTTATGTCAAGTAAAATTAAAAAAATTAAATTTTATAAAAAAAAATACACATAATTTAATTATCTTGAAATTTCTAATTAAAAACATCAATATTATATATAAATTAGAAAGGTTAAAGTTAATATCAATTTCATCTGCAAATTAGACTTATGTTGTATTTAGTGTAGCTCCTCAAATTTTTTCAAGATACCTATTATCTTTACCTTTGAAATTTAATGTGAAATATATTGAAGCATTCCAGAGAGTGCATGGAGATGTTGATTACTCATCCCTAAACATATAATTGCGGACACATATTATCCCTTTTCAGACATTATGTTTAATTTGAACATTAATGAGATTCAACCTGAATCAAGCCTTCCACTCTGCTTTGCACTGCTCAAGAAATGGAAAAAGTTCTGCAAAAGTTGTTGCCTTCTGCTATACTCCTCTTCTTTCTCAACTTCGCATACTATTCATGAAATAAATAATACACATATCCCTTACAATCATGATTCCTTCAATTCATAAACCTTAAGAATTTCTTAATCAAAATTGTTTTTATTTGCCAAAACAAAAACATTTCAGGAGATTATTACAAATTACAAGAGATAAAAAGTTGTCCAGAAAGGTTAAGAAAATGGTAGAATTGGGTGTGGGGCCAGGAACTGTTGTGACAAGTTCAGTATGCATCTTGTGAGAGAAGTTGTGTATGGAAGGGTTGGAATGAAGAAAACTTAATAATTAAGATCACATGATCTCTTTTTGATGGTTTAAATATACACAATTTGTGCACAACTAGTCACAAGAAAGACAATGGAATGACATAATTAGTGTCACAAAACACCACTTTTGAGAGAAGTATTTGAGTGGATACTTGAGTATTTGTTGTATTTGAAAAACTTTAATGGTCTAAGCTATGGCACAAGTATGCAAAAACCCATTATGGACATCACCCTTAGGTTTTCATGCCATCATAGTTTACCTCTCTCTCTCTCTCTCTCTCTTCAAACTTGGCTCATTATGAGAGAATAAAATATGATTGTGGTGTGTTAATTAGTTTACTTTTTTTATGGAAGTTTGATCACCGACCCCTTTTTCTTTTCACCTAATCTTTTAACAAACAATGGGGAAATTTATTTGACTTTTCCCTCTTTATTTTATTACATTCTCATTGGATGTTGGACTTGTTGTGTGAATGGGAGGGCCATACCTCTATCATCAAACCCTATTTTATTTCTTATGTAACGCTCAAGACAAGGAATTGATTGATCAAATTGTTCTCAAAGTGGAATTCTTCACCATACATTATTAATATGTGTTTCCCTCTCTTTTCTGTGTCCTACAAATCCTACCTCTTAACAATCTTCATCCTCTCTATTAGTGGGGCCATATCACATAATCCTCAATTCAAAGTTCGAACACCTTATATATAATATCTTGCATTTTCTGATTTCCCAATTAGCCTCTGATTTGGGGCAATCAAATCATATATTTTATGAAGCCTATGCCATTTGAGATTTAGGGCGATCATTGAAAATGTAACCCAATTTTGGTTTGCATTGCTAAACCGAAGTATTTTATCGAAAAACAATGGTAAGAGAAAAGTTATTAGAAAGAGAGTAATTTCAAAACATACATCCAATTGTGGATCGTAACGGTAAGAGCTGTGTTGAGTACAAATAATAAAGATAACTAATACAAAAGTAAAAATATTTATAAATTTATTTTCTTTGAGGTTTTGGATTGGAAGTAATATCTAGAGGTGTTAAAACGGATTATTCGATCCAGTTTGACTTAACCCACGACGGGTTGGCTACTTAGTGAGTCAATCCAACCCAGCTTACTTATTAGGCAGCCAAAAAAATTCAAACTTGGCCTAATCCATCACAGGTTGGTGGGTTAAACGGGTTGGCTCCCTGACTCAATTAAAAAAAAAGACAATTTTTTATTTTTATTTTCAATCAAAACTAAATTATATTTTTTATTAAAATCTAAAAAAACTTTAATGCAATCCAAAAATACATTCCAAAAGAATGTTAAACTCCAAATACAAACTAACATCACAAAAATACAAATTATTAAGTTGTTAGCAAAAAAAACTAACCTTATCCAAATGTAAAGCACAACTTAATAAAAAAATATTTGTTTAATCATTTATTTGCGAGTTGGTGAGTCAACCCGAATGAACCAGGTCAAAAATCAACCCATATAGAAATTTGTAAAAAAATTTCAATCCAGCCCAGTCTACCACAGGTTCGGGTCGGGTTGACTCACAGGTTCCAACACATTTTAATCGCTCTAGTAATATCTTAATACCTTATGTAGGCTTGTTTATAACTCATTGGTGGCCAATATTTTAGTATATTCTCTCATAAAAAACCTCACAATGATATCAACAAATTCTAATAATTTTTGCAAGAAGGTTAGACATTAAAATTATATTTAATTTAAATAATTATTTTAATTTCTCAAAATTTATTTATCAATATCACTTCCTACATATGCATCCACATAAAAGAAAATCAATGTATCGAAAAATTTCAAAATAAAATATTGAACTAACTAACTTTCATTCTTCTTTATGATTACCATAATTCATAGTCAAAACAGATAACCACCTAAAATCTCCCAAGTCATAAAAATGTGGGAGAAAATGGCAGGTGAATCGTATAAATATTATTTAAAACATTGAAAGTGTCCTTTTGAAAAATTTCTATCTCATGATTGAGTAAAATATGGAATTGATTATTTGTTATGATCTAAAGTTATTAAAATTTATTTTGGGACAAGAGGTTACCAACTCAGTGCATAGTACTCTTTCATTCATGAAAGTGAGTATACCATCCAACATCATCCAATTATTAAAGTCATTACTTAATAAGTAATAAAAAAGATGGTGGCTATATTTTTCTTATAGAGAATAAAAATATGGAAGATATAAGAGGGAAAAGGAGAAGTGTAAAGGATCCAATATATAATTAACATGATTAAAGAAAGATTAAAAAAAATCTAATTATGTTATGGTTTCACGGGTCCGGTCAATCCAACAGACTGAATTAAATTAAAAGAGGAAATTCAAGCTACTTTGAACTATTATTAGTTTAATTTACTTTCTAAAGTTGTAAATTTGATGATGACAACAATTCAAGCATCAAATTTGAACTTGACTTGAAAATATATCAACATATATCATTTTAAATAATTTTAAGTGTTTATATAATACACTCTCGTAATTATAACATTTGAAACTTTAGAACAAAATTTTATGGTTTTTATGATTTCATTAATATACGTGATAACCACACTTAAACTAATTTAATTAGAGATAACAACGAGTCGGGTCATACATGGATAGTGTCTACCTTCTACCTGATCTACAAAAAAAAAAATTACATGTTACCCACCCATTTATCTGTTGGGTATTTGTTTAAAAGATGTTTGTGAACTTTTTTAAAATTCACGGGTATTCGTGGATATTCGTGCTCGCAAATATTTAAAAATTATATATTTTTTAAAAATTTTAAATAAAATAATAAAATAATAAAAAATACAAAATATAATATTAACTAAATTTTAATTTTAATTAAATTTAATCTAATAAAATATAAATTAAATTTCAATTTTAATTAAATTCAACTCAATAAAATAAAATAAATTTTTAATTTTTTTTGTAGGTAATAGATACCCGTAAGTACGGATAGTATGATATCGCATCTGATCTGTTTATGAATGATTAATATAATAGTCGTTACCCACTATCCACGGATAATAAATACTCGCACATACTAACTATATGTACGGATTTTATCCGCACACCATACCTTCGGACACAAGTATTTTTATCATTCTAAATTTAATCATTATATTTAGATTAATTTGTTATCCAAAATATGTTTTGTATAATTAATGTACGTAGATATGCAATTTGAGGAAACGAAAAAGTTGTGGAGTGTAATTAATTTTTAGTGAATAATAAATTATGATGAGGAAGTAAATAAGTTGGAGCAGATAGAGGGTTTATGCATGCAGTGCATGGCGTTGGGAAGAAGTTAAAAAAAAAAGAAAAGCAAAGCAGAAACTCACTTTTTCTACTTGCATTTTACGACTTTCCGATTTCAGTTGCAGCCTTCCATATTCCATTTATACACACATAGCTGTTACATCTCTGTGTACGTAATATTACTACTCACATTCATACATTTTTTCAACTCACACTCTATCACTCTGCTCATTGCCATATCCATCTTATCGAAACCTTTCACACTTTTTCTTTTCTCATCATAACTCTTTATTAAACACATTTAATATCAAACAAATATGAGAGCTCAATTCATATAAAAAATCGATATTGAAAATAGTAAATTTATTATTTTTTTATGGGTTAAATATATTTTTGGTCCTTCAAGTTTCAGTGAATTTTGGAATTAGTTTCTCTTAGAAACTTTATACCAATCCAGTTCTTTATCTTTAGAAATACATGAATTTAGTCCTTCTTATCAAATTTGTTAAATTTATTTGACATTATGTCAAACGGTGTAAACAATTCAAATATTATCATAAAATGTGCTTGAATTTTCAGATAAACTTAACAAAATTTAATTAAAAGATTAAATTCATGCATTTTTAAAGATGAATGACTAAATTGGTCAAAAAATTTGAAGAGAAACTAATTCCAAATTTCACTGAAATTTGAGGTACCAAGAACATATTTAACCTTTTTTATTTTGTAAAATACTCAACTTTTTTATTATATCTAATGCAGAAGTTACACTGACACTTAAATTTTCTCAAGTCTAGTAACCTTACATATGCATGTCACTACTGATACGTGAATAGATTTTCTTTCAAGTTTACTAAACAAATTTTATAACCCTTAACCTTAGGGAAAGAGTTAAACTCATAAACTTTTATATCTTCTCTTTCAACTTTATCGCTAAACTATCTTATAACTTTTAATTTAGTATATTTCAGATCGAATTATAACGTAAAACTTACGATTTAAGTGGAACTAATTTTCTCACTACCTTTTGAACTTTGTTCTTGTAATTCCGTTTATATTATGACGATTTTATATTTTAATCTTTGATTATAAGGTTTTTCTCGTACATTAATTAACATAACGTTTAAGTTTGTGAACTTAATTTTATGAATATTTTATTATCAAATAATAGTGTATAATTTTCAGTGTTATTGATAGTCCTATCTTATGCTTTGGTTTAGTGGGTGATGTGAAAAAAAGAATTATGAAAATATATATATTATATTAACAATATATAAACTAAAGGCTTACCTTTTTTTTCCTTATTGTTTATTATATTAAATTGTCACGATATTAAGATCAAAGTAATTTAATCTATATTTTTTAAATCAATTTAATTTTATATTTTCTGTGTAAATTGATTGCTAATTAACTTCACAAACTTACATCAATTTTAACACAAAAAATAAATTACATATATTTAAAAATGTGAGACAAAATTGAACCATTTATTAATAATTTGTACGAAATCGAATAAAATAAACAGTGAAAAAGGCAATAAAGTGTGAAATAAATGTTATTGTTTTATTTCATTCACTGGGAATGTTTATTTTCATTAAGAAATCAAAATTAAATATCTGAATTAAATAAGTCAGATTAATAAATGACAAGCTTTTGATTAGTACAACCAAAATTAATCACATAATGCATTGACTACAATTGCAGTATAGTATAGCACAGTAGTAAATAGGAACTGTTTTGAGGCAAACACAAGGAAAAATGAATTACCATTAATATTTTTGTAAAATCATCAATTTTAAATTCCTCACTCTCTTTTTTCTGGTTCCACCACAAACAACACTGTACGGTAAGCGTGAAAAAGAAGAAAACAGAGAAATCCAACATACCCCTTTCTATTTTTTTCCCTTTTCTTTCACAATAATACCAATATGTTCAACCATTCTTCATCACTGGTTTTTGGTTCCTTCGGTTTCACGTCAATCTTAAAAAAATAGCAAAAGAAATTCTGTTATTGTGTATATTAATATTATATTGGTCTAATTATTGCCTTGTCAAAATGTCATGTCACTAATTGCAATTGGGAAAAAAAGGAAAAAGAGTCTCAAAAGCTAAAAGGAATTTTAACAGTGTCAGAAGTTCAGACACGTTATTGTTTTTAAGCTAAAAAGAGAAGCTGACCCTGCTCTTTCTGCTGCGGCTCATCTTAATCAAACTCAGATGCTGCTTTACTTTACAGTCTCTGATGGAGTAGACGTTAATTTTGCTATTTCAAGATTCAAAATCTGAAAAATAATCATCCTAAATTCCTAATATTTTAATTAAACCCTAGTAGGAGATAGTAGTTGCCACTTAAAAAATCATTACTTGCTGTCTTTTTCACTATACAATTCAGAAAAAATGGAGGAATCCCCAGATACGTTGAGGATTGCCTGACAAATGTGGTGCAAGTACTTGGCTTTCTTCATCTTCAGTACATAAGATTCCTAAAATGTTTCATGGTTTTAATGTTACTGCAAATATTGGTGTCCACGTTTAGGTTTGTTGGGATTTTTAGGGCTTTTGAAAATATGAGAGATATGAAATATATGAGAGATATATGTGATATGTTATACGGAGGAACATGTTTTTGTATTTTATTGATATACTCTATATATAGAGCAAAATATAACAAATATCAAGTATAAAATATTTATAATATCTCACTCCTAATCTAAAATAATAACAAATTTCTAAAACTGACACATATCTCTAAAACTGAAATATTTTCTAAAAACTAATTTAAATAAAAAAAGATATTAAGTAATATTCTCAACAAGGTATTCAGCCTAAGAACAAACACGTTTCTGGGTTAACCATAATGTTTTTTTTTTTAACAGGTTTTGAAACCGCAACACCCTTTTACAATTATTTATCAAGGTAGAAAGCATAAAAATAATTGGTGGTAGATCATGTGCATAAATGCTTTATTTTTGAAAAAAAAAATGGCTGTTCTTTTATGTGACGTGCTTTTTTTTTTAGGTTTTGTGGGTTGGAGTAGAGAAAAGTGGCGCACAAAGAGGAGGGGATGTGACAAAGGTGCAAAGCAGAGTCCTGGGTTGTGATTGGGACAAGTAGCTATAAATTTCTTTGTGACATTTTTTATTTGTTTTAATTTTTGTAAATTATTAACTTCAAGTTGAAGCCGAGGCTGAAGAATAAATTGGGCATCCTGCTAATTATTTTTTTGACTAACAAATGATTCCATTAAAAAAGGAACCATGTTAAAAAAAACTATTTTTACTTTTAAAATGAAAAGGGAGAAATATAAAATAACACGAAAAGGGATAAAAGTGGAATTTGACAAACATGCACTACACAACACAACAAGTCATTAAATTTGAAAAAAGATAATAATTGAATATTGGAGTTAAACTATAATGCAGTTTAAAATCGTTAGAATTATCTGCGGCGGTTTTATTAAGTTGAAACATCAGAAAAATAGAAAAGATGATAAGATTTTAAATTTACAGATGTAATAAAAAGGTTTAAACAGTGAGGGACTTTAACGTGTGAAACCTATTCTTATTCTAAAAGTGAAAATGAAGAAAATACGTACAAGAAGAATACTATAATCCTGTTCTGTATTGCATATGATAGAGTCAAAAATTGATCTCGAAGTTTAGTGAGAACAGTGTAGATTGTCGGGTGGAAATTCAAAACTCTCTCTCTCTCTATCTCATCATCTCAATGAATGTCTCCAAACTTTTCTCTGTCTAGGTTCTCACCATGTGTCACTTTCGGTGTTTTTTACAGAAAAACTCCACATTAACCCACTTAACTTAACACTCACTAAACTCAACTCAAGAAGAAGATAATCTAGGAAGGAAGGAATGTGCCCACAACTCCCTGGGACGAAGAACGAGAAGAATGAAGAATAAAAAGAGTGAAATTAAGAAGCTTTAGCCAGATCAAAATAGTTCCACCAATAATAATAATAAATAATAGAGAAAGAGAGATTACGAGAGAGCAGAAGAGTTGGTTAGCAGTACTAGCATGAGTTAGGAGTGGTAGAGTGAGACAATAAAGTAGAGAGGGGAGGGTGGGAAGTGTGCATAAACAATTCTGCAAATGTCAAAAGATTCTGAGGAGATAAAAACCATAGAGCAGTGGAAATGGTCAGAAATGCAAGGCCTTGAGCTTGTTCCTGATGCTGCAACTTCACCACAGCAACAACAAGGCCAGGTTCCAAGGGAAATGGAGACAACTCGTGAACAACCCAACAAAGATGTTGCTGCTGCTGCTGCTCCTGCGGCTACCATGAACGGTGGTTCCATTAGTGGGGAGAAGGCAGAGAGTGTTCCCTCTGTTGGGTTTGGAGAGCTTTTCAGATTCGCTGATGGGTTGGATTATGTTCTCATGGGAATTGGAACGGTTGGAGCAGTTGTGCACGGTTGTTCACTGCCTCTCTTTCTTCGCTTCTTTGCGGATCTTGTCAATTCCTTTGGCTCCAATGCTAATGATGTGGACAAGATGACTCAGGAAGTGGTTAAGGTAACAATTAAACATAACAAACATCACAGACGAAACTCAGGTGCTTTTTTTGTTGTTGGAGTTTATGTGAATGAGTCGTGTTGTGTGATATTTTTGCAGTATGCATTTTACTTCCTGGTGGTGGGGGCTGCTATATGGGCATCATCCTGGGCAGGTGAGTGAGTTGAATTGAATTGCGTCTCTACCCTTTGTTTCTGTTTTTCGGCTTTGAATTTTCATTGATGGGTTTGGAGCTGTCGCAGAGATTTCGTGTTGGATGTGGAGTGGGGAGCGTCAATCCACCAAGATGAGAATCAAGTATCTGGAGGCTGCGTTGAATCAGGACATTCAGTTCTTCGACACTGATGTTCGGACTTCCGATGTTGTCTTCGCCATCAACACCGATGCTGTCATGGTCCAGGATGCCATTAGTGAGAAGGTGCAGTAGCAAGTTGAAGAATTTTATTTTATTTTTTTTACTTTGTTTGGCTGTGCTATTAGATTTGAACTTGTTTTTTTGTTTTTTTTTTCTTTTGTTGATAATTGGTGGTTGGTGTGCAGTTGGGGAATTTCATTCACTACATGGCTACGTTTGTTTCTGGCTTTGTGGTGGGTTTCACTGCTGTGTGGCAATTGGCTCTGGTCACTCTCGCTGTTGTTCCTATGATAGCTGTGATCGGAGGCATTCACACCACCACCTTGGCCAAGCTCTCTGGCAAGAGCCAGGAAGCTCTCTCTCAAGCTGGCAACATTGTGGAACAGGTAAGAAACTTTGTTTAATGCATTTGATTTGAATCAGCATTACATTACTTCTCTCACTGTTTTCTCATTGCAGACTGTTGCACAAATCCGAGTGGTGCTGGCCTTCGTTGGGGAGTCCAGAGCATTACAGGCCTATTCATCAGCCTTGAGGGTTGCACAGAAGCTTGGTTACAAAACTGGGTTTGCAAAGGGAATGGGGTTGGGGGCCACCTACTTTGTTGTTTTCTGCTGTTACGCGCTTCTGCTGTGGTATGGAGGCTATCTTGTCAGGCACCATGCCACCAATGGAGGACTTGCCATTGCAACCATGTTTGCTGTTATGATCGGTGGATTGTGAGTTCTTTTAGTGTGCATTTTCGTGTTATAGCCATTGAACAATTATTCATGTAAGGTTTATTTTAGTAACATGTTTAAGGATTTGATTGTTGTACACACAGGGGTTTGGGGCAATCTGCACCGAGCATGGCTGCATTTACAAAGGCCAGAGTAGCTGCTGCAAAGATTTTCCGAATAATTGATCACAAGCCGAGTATTGATAGAAATAGCGAATCTGGCATTGAACTAGAGACTGTTACTGGACTTGTGGAACTGAAAAATGTAGACTTTTCTTACCCATCTAGGCCAGAGGTTCGGATCCTCAATGATTTCTCCTTGAATGTGCCTGCTGGTAAAACCATAGCTCTGGTGGGTAGCAGCGGCTCTGGTAAGAGCACTGTTGTCTCCCTCATTGAGAGATTCTATGACCCAACTTCAGGTAAACTTTCAAAATTAGAGTTTCACTGTGCTGTGCAAAGTTTGACTGGTTTGTTTGAAGTTTTAACATTGAGAAAAAAAAAAAAAAAACTGTGTGCAGGACAAGTCCTATTAGATGGGCATGACATTAAAACTTTGAAGCTTAGATGGTTGAGGCAGCAGATAGGATTAGTGAGCCAAGAGCCAGCTTTGTTTGCAACCACAATACGAGAAAATATACTGTTGGGTAGGCCTGATGCAAACCAGGTTGAGATTGAAGAAGCTGCTAGAGTTGCTAATGCGCATTCCTTCATCATTAAACTTCCCGAAGGCTATGAAACCCAGGTTAGCCATCTGTGTTTTATGAAAATGGCTTCAGGAATTGCATGTGCAGTGATGTTTGATGATGCCTCTTTTTAACTAGTCATATCATTGGATTTTTGAATATTTGGCGTGATTATAAGTTATAAAAGAAAATATAAATTGCAAAATAGAAAAAGTGGATAAAATATAAATTACAAATGTTCAGAAGTCAAAGCCAAGAAGTGCATGTTCATGCGTTGCATATGAAAAAGGCAAAGAGGGTAACATGCTTCTGTCAACGTGCATGTTCATTCTTAAATAAGGACATGACAACCGACCAACCTGGAAATGCTCAGGATATATAACAAAAAATGAAGACCATGAAAATTCTTCTCAATTAGACTCCATTAGAGTATATATAATTTATGGATAGGACTCTTAATAACTAATTATCATTGACAGAAAGAAGGAATCATATAGTATAACTTCAAGATGATGAGGCAGAAAGAGGTAGTATATTCACAATTTTAGTCCTGGACTTTCTCATTGAGAGTAACCTTATTCCGCACCAAGGAACAAGAGTCTTAACCTCTGTTTGGATATCAAATGATGAGTGGAGTAGATACAACTAAATTGCTTGATTATTTTATGATAGATAGATAGATCCAGGTAAAGTTTTCCTTCACCTCTTCTGGAAGTGGATGAATGTGATATATCGTTTCATTTGTTTTATTTCACTCCACCTTTTCTAATCAATCTGAACATAGGCTTTGGAAATGAAAAATTGTTAGAATGAAGTCTGACGAAGTTAAAATGTATTGTGTTGGCAGGTCGGAGAAAGAGGGCTGCAACTTTCTGGAGGGCAAAAACAGAGAATAGCAATAGCAAGGGCAATGCTGAAAAACCCTGCAATTCTTCTCCTAGATGAGGCAACAAGTGCATTGGACTCAGAGTCAGAAAAACTGGTGCAAGAAGCCCTTGACCGGTTCATGATTGGCAGAACAACTCTTGTCATTGCGCATCGCCTCTCCACAATTCGCAAAGCTGATCTTGTTGCTGTTCTTCAGCAAGGAAGTGTTTCTGAAATTGGAACTCATGATGAGCTGTTCTCAAAAGGTGAAAATGGAGTCTATGCTAAGCTTATAAAGATGCAGGAGATGGCTCATGAAACTGCCATGAGTAATGCCAGAAAGAGCAGTGCAAGGTAGCTTTCACTAATATTCAGCATTGGCATTCTTTGAAAAAACTGATTATAGTTAATTTTCATAGTTTATGAAAGATTATTCATCATTTGGCCACTAAATTTTCATTTTGCAGGCCTTCAAGTGCCAGAAACTCTGTCAGCTCACCAATAATTGCTAGGAATTCTTCTTACGGTCGGTCACCATACTCGCGTAGGCTGTCTGATTTCTCTACATCTGATTTTAGTCTGTCCCTAGATGCATCACATTCAAATTACAGGCTTGAAAAGCTTGCTTTCAAGGAGCAAGCTAGTTCCTTCTGGAGACTTGCAAAAATGAACTCTCCTGAATGGCTTTATGCTTTAATTGGCTCTATAGGATCTGTTATTTGTGGATCTCTCAGTGCCTTCTTTGCTTATGTTCTCAGTGCTGTCCTCAGTGTGTACTACAATCCAGACCACAGATACATGATCAGAGAAATAGAAAAGTACTGTTACTTGTTGATTGGTCTTTCATCAACTGCACTTCTCTTCAACACACTGCAACACTTCTTCTGGGACATTGTTGGGGAAAATCTCACCAAACGTGTGAGGGAGAAAATGCTTACCGCGGTGCTAAAAAATGAAATGGCGTGGTTTGATCAGGAGGAAAATGAGAGTGCCAGGATTGCCGCAAGGCTGGCTCTTGATGCCAACAATGTCAGATCAGCCATTGGAGATCGAATTTCAGTAATTGTGCAGAACACTGCACTTATGCTAGTTGCCTGTACTGCAGGCTTTGTGTTGCAGTGGCGCCTTGCCCTTGTCCTCATAGCTGTCTTCCCTATTGTTGTCGCAGCCACTGTTTTGCAGGTTTGTGTTTTTCTACATTTCTTTCTTGACACGTTTTTTGTGATTCAATTGTTGTTTCATTTGTATTCTTTTTGTGTGCTGTACAGAAAATGTTCATGACTGGTTTCTCTGGTGACCTGGAAGCTGCTCATGCGAAGGCTACACAACTTGCAGGAGAAGCTATAGCCAATGTAAGGACTGTTGCAGCCTTCAATTCAGAAACAAAAATTGTCGGTCTTTTCAGCTCCAATCTCCAGGCTCCGCTAAAGCGTTGCTTTTGGAAGGGACAAATTTCTGGAAGTGGATATGGTGTAGCTCAGTTTGCACTTTATGCTTCCTATGCCCTTGGTCTTTGGTATGCTTCTTGGTTAGTGAAGCATGGTATCTCTGACTTCTCTAAAACAATCCGAGTTTTTATGGTCCTAATGGTTTCTGCAAACGGTGCTGCTGAAACTCTAACACTTGCTCCTGATTTCATCAAAGGAGGCCGAGCCATGAGGTCAGTGTTTGAACTCCTTGACCGTAGGACTGAAATTGAACCTGATGATCAAGATGCCACTCCTTTTCCGGATCGTCTTCGGGGTGAAGTTGAACTCAAACATGTAGATTTCTTCTATCCAACTCGTCCTGACATGCCGGTTTTTCGCGACCTCAATCTCCGGGCAAGGGCCGGTAAAACTCTTGCCCTTGTAGGACCTAGTGGGTGTGGTAAGAGCTCGGTTATTGCACTTATACAGAGATTCTATGATCCAACATCTGGTAGAGTCATGATTGATGGCAAGGACATAAGGAAATACAATCTCAAGTCCTTAAGAAGGCACATTTCAGTGGTACCTCAGGAGCCATGCTTGTTTGCTACCACAATTTATGAGAACATTGCATATGGGCATGAGTCAGCCACTGAAGCTGAGATAATTGAAGCTGCAACTCTTGCCAATGCACACAAGTTCATATCCGGTTTGCCTGATGGATACAAAACATTTGTTGGGGAGAGAGGTGTTCAGCTATCTGGGGGACAGAAGCAAAGAATAGCGGTTGCTCGAGCTTTTGTGAGGAAAGCTGAGCTTATGCTTCTTGATGAGGCCACAAGTGCACTTGATGCTGAATCTGAGAGGTCTGTTCAGGAGGCTCTGGACCGTGCCTCTTCTGGGAAAACAACCATCATTGTTGCACACAGGTTATCAACTATAAGGAATGCCAGTCTCATTGCTGTGATTGATGATGGTAAAGTGGCTGAGCAAGGCTCCCATTCACAGTTGTTGAAAAATCACCCGGATGGGATTTATGCACGCATGATTCAGTTGCAGAGGTTCACACACACCCAAGTCATTGGAATGGCCTCAGGTTCAAGTTCTTCAACAAGACCAAAAGATGATGAAAGAGAAGGCTAGCCATTTCCAATGATATTACCAGCTACAGGATTATTAGCCATATACCCATTATAATTATTGGCATTTTTGCTTTGACCATAGTATAGTTTGTGTATCATCCCTACCCCCTTCTTTCCCTTCCAATTCAAGAATGTATCTTCTTCTTGTCTTTATGAATGTTACTAAGGAAAATGACAGAGACAAATACAGGAACAAGGTTGAAATGGATGAACTACGCTCATCCTTTTTAATTCATTGAAGGCAACTTTTGCTCCAAAGAATCAACGATGCATAATTCAATGTTACAAAATTGACTATAACGGTAAATACACCGAATATGTCTCCTTGATGATTTAAGTAACTAGTTAAAAAACACTGCTATCAGGCTGGAACTGAACTTCTTTGCATTGAAGTCATGCAAATAAACAAGAGTTAGCTTTTCCCTAGCAATTTTCTAGGTGCAAAATGGACTATGAACAATAAAAAAAGTGTTTTTTGTGTTGGCAACAAATGGTCCTGTTAAAATTCTATCACTTTCCAACATTGATGGCACAGCGGTGGCGGTGGCCCGAGTGTTGTAGCACTTGAACCTCTTAGGCCATTTGAGAGACATCACAATCAGGTTCTGAACATGATGCAGCATCCCTTTCATGGAAATCCTAAATATTGATTGGCTATGATCCCAATGGTGGAATGGGAAGTGCATAGGAAGGGGACAAACATTATTGAGCTAAGATGAGATGATGGTGGCACAAACGTGCATGGCATTGAAGTAGACAGCAGGTGAGAATCGGAGAAGGATCTAAATGTGGGATGAGTTTGTGGACAAGTGAGGCACAGAAATCAAGTACAGCACAGGAAAATGACAGAAAAGAGAGTGTGCATGGTGCTCAAAAGTGCTTGCTATCCGTAATGGGGACCAAAACCTTGGTCCCTTTAATTTGTTAAAACTAAAAGGTAAGAAATTTGAATGAAGCAGCATAAGGGTTGGATTGAAAATGGCTTGGTGAAGATGACATATTCCATGGTACGTTAACAAGGCTCATGATAGTGAGTTGGGTAAGCATTTTACTTAACGACAAATTTTCAGACAACAACACATGCTGTGTGACTCATAAGGTTTCATAATCATGATATTATATGTTCCATTCACCCAACAATGTAGACAACTTTTTATCACCCCAATCAAACCATTCATTATAGAATATCTACTTCCAAGATTTCCTAGATCACTAGCTACTGACATTAGGCACGTTCCAAGGCTTCTTCAGGAACATTAAGGATGTTTAAGGTCCCAACTCAGTTCAATTTTTTCTTTCACATTTTCAAAACTTGAATCAGATTACGTGTTCTGTAATGTAATGTTCAAATTTTTTCACATTATTTTCAACGTCGCGTTTTTTCTATCATTCTTCAGAAGAAGTAAAAGTAAAGTATCAGTTAAAAAGTAATTCATCTACTGATACATATCTTTCTACTTGCACTATGAACCAAACCTTGTAATCTGCTTAAAAGATTCCATATATTAACTGCTCAAACTCATTCACCTCGTTCGTTGATTTCAACGTGACATGTTGTTCTCCTTCAAAAGCAAAAGAACATGGCATGATGTTTTTGTGTTTTTCTAAAGTTTTTGTCTTTTTAAACAATTGGCATGTTTCTGCACGAATATTTATTAGCATTTCAATGCTAATAAAAAAAAATAAACTACACTTATTAGAAAAAGCAACCTTAAACATAGCTTGAATGTCTAGTTTGTAATTTTTTTTATATTAATCAAATTTTATTAAATTATTATTTAATTTTATAATTTTCGTATTTAATAAACATTTAAATACTATATGATTGTCTACTTATTAAAATATGTGTCTAACATCCATCATCAGCAATTTAAAGAAATTAATAATTTCCAAGTTGTTAATTTGAACTTACGAACTTTGGACGAACATTTTTAAGTCATTGAGTTCCGCCTCAACTTAGTTTAATTAATAATCAATTAAACTAAGAAGTTTGATTAAATATTTAAAGAATAAAATTCAAATAGTTCATAAACAACTGAATTGATTTACATCTTCAATAACAATTTTCCAAATACACGTTCAATTTGGAACTACTAAGACATGGACCATGTTGTACAAGTTCAAAAACCTTCTGGGATTTGCCACTTGCATGATCTCTTCGCTCTTTGCACCACCCGTTATTTTCTTAACCGAAATATCATTCGCATAAACTTGTTTGTTTGGTTTTCATCCTTCACCCTACCATTTTCGTAATTTATTTTTCTAAACATAATAAACAATTCGAAAAATTTTGTCCGGAAGCCAATTAAACATATTTTTACGGGAAATATGTTTCCGAAGCATTTTATTATGAGGTGAGAGTAAAAATTTGATGAGGTGCAGAAAGTAGTTGAAAAGGTATTTTAGATTGTAATGAGGGATGTTACCTAAGTTTTTTTTTAGGGTGTATGAAGAAATTTTCAACTTGTTGGGGAGGGTATTAAAACCAGATTCTAAGGCTTTCTTTTTTCTAGAAATATTGAAGACTGAACGGAGATTCAGTAAAAATATTTGGAGTCATGGTTGGACAAGCTAACTAGTAATTTAGAGTAATGGTATTTAAAAATTGAAAAATTCATTATAGATTTTATTCGTAGTTGTGCATGAATATGCAATTGTAGTATAATACAGTAACTAATTATTTTAATTATATTAATAATATAAACCTTTTACACTAAAATTAAACTCAACATTTCTAGTTAACTCACCAAATTCTAAGTCTCCACAAAGCTATACTCTGTTTTGGATTTTAATAGCCAGTTGTAAATGTTAATTTTGAGAGTTTAAATTTAAATTAATTTTTCAGTTTTTCCTTCCTATACCTAATAAATGGCAAAAGAACTCATGTTGTAAAACAACATCGTTATCAATACCAAAACATTTTGAAAAGTCCGGTTCATTTTGCAACTGATACAAAATATCATCTGAGTAATCCATATTTAATTTAACCTCCAATCCAATAACACAACGAAAGCAACCATGGATCATAACTTTTAACAGACAATTCATTGAAGTAAAGCTGAAATAATACAGAATTTGTCCTCTGCGAACTTGAGTGTACAAAATAAATCAGATAAACCAAATGATCACTTGTTGCAGAAGAGCATTATTTAATCAACTTTACATAATTTCAGAGAGCATTATTTAACTATGATTGGGATCAATGTACAGCAATCTCAAGAATAATTATTCCAAAAACTTTGTTTATTTGATTTTATGATTAGTTTTTCAGAAAAAAAGTATAATTACTCCAAGAACATTTACTTAAAATCTTTCACCAACCTTTCCCAAACAAATTAATCACAGAAAACTAGTAAAATAAGTTTATACGACTTAATAAGATCCTGCTCACAAAATAACAAAAGTGGCATATTTAGAAGATTCAACAGTGAAAACTAATTAAAAAAAATATTGATATTATCGAATGCGTTTAGTAAAGTATAATTCTTAAAAAAACAAATAAGGAAGTGATTAATTATCAAATCAAATTTTAATATTAGATAATTATAAAATTACAAAAAAAATTATTATTTTAAAATTTTTATAATCAATCATTTTTTTTTATAAATTGAATTTCATAGTATTTATGTAAATATTTCTAATTTATTATAATTTATAACTGATATCCTTTCTTAATAAAATAAATAAATATTTTATTAAAAATTGAAAAAAAAATCAAGGACAATATTAAACCAATAATCCAAATCACATCAACTTTCACAAAAATGTATTGGCATACCAGTCATACAAGGCACGACGATCAAAATCAAACAAATAGTTCCAACATTTAAAGTGAAAATTCCAGATAGATCCTTGTGAAAATTTTTAATATAAAATAGAAATAATATCTGATTTATCAGAGTAAAATATCATAATTTTGTGTTTCATTAATCAATCACATATGCATGGTGAGTAAGCACACACATTCAAAACAAGTTTTCAAGGACTATGTAAATAAATAAAGGTAAATTAATACCAATAATAAAGACAAAATACATAAACCACAAAAAAATTAAAAAAAAAATCTGATTTACTTGAGATCATCAAGTTTAACCTCGTACTGTTCAGCAGTAGAGAGAATTTTGACACCAACCACGCCTCTTTGCCATTCTGAATTCCCCACTAATACAAGCCGCTCCGCATTTACTCGGCTTGCTCGTTTAAAAACCCTACAAGAGAACAAACATTAATGATTTATGTACCATATCAGAAGCCCTACAAAAGAGATGCATCTATGCTTTAGGAAAAAGAACTAACATAATGAAAAAATAACTATACCATTTTAGTGGTTTGTTTTCCAAAACCAACTCAACACTATGCCCTTTTTCTCGGAGAATGTTAGCAACCATTGCAGCACATCCTTGAAGATCTTCATCCAATGCGCACACGATGTCATCTACGTGCAAGTTAAGCTCCGGTAACAGACCCTTCTCTTTGAGCAACTGAGACAAAGAAACAGACATGAAGCACAATTGACAAAGTTGGAGAAACACTAGTCAAAGCAAAAGTGTTCTGGAGCATAATTATCATAATAGAGATTTAAAAAATAGACATCCCCTTCTATGGGAGCAACCGTTACAAAAAAAGAAAGACATCAAGCACAATTGCCAAAGGAGAAGAAACAGGAGCCTAAGCAAAAGTGCTGTGGAGCATAACTGTAATAATAGAGATTTACAAAAAACAGACTATTCTCTTTGAGCAACTGTTACAAAAAAAGCAGACATAAGAAGCAACGGACTGAATACTGTTAGTCTGAGTACCCACAGGTATGATGATGAGTTTATACATATAGATTCATTACATTTATTATGTATGAACAGAAAATATTGTCTGACTAATGCTACGGTGAACCACTCTTGTGGTTGGTCTACGGTGCACCATATTTATCCACAGTAGGACTAATCTAGTCTTCACCATGAAACCCTATCCTCAAAATCTGACATCAAAAATGACCTTCCCTCATAGTAAATAACTCTTGAAATGTTTGCGTTGATTTTTTATTATTTGTTTATGGATATGCTTTCATGTAGGGTGATGAAATTGTGAGAGAAAGGTCATGAATTCAATCCCCTGCAACAATTTGAAAAAATAAAATTGGTTTGATATTGCCATGTTATGGAACTATGCTAGTGCTATAACGGAATAATGACATTGGATAGAGTGGACTTTTAAATCGAAATCCAACCCCTTCTACGGATATTTGTGTTGATATGTTGCTGTGAGACAAAACAGTACTGCTGTCAAAGCACAAAAGACAAACTTTCTAACACACTATTAGTATAGATAAGCAACAACAGTATTGAATTCAATAATTTCTTACATTCTGCTTCACTGTATATACTGCCTAGTCCTAAACTTGAAGAGACGTAATAGATTAAGGCAGAAAGAATTTATGAGAATGCACAAAAATGATTTAATATCGATAACATTATGGCTTTCAATTTCTCTTGCTACTGAAGCTATAGACTTACTTCTACTATAACTGCATCACCAAACCCAAAACCACAAGCAGCAATATCATCAGCACCAAAAGTTGAGAATAAATGATCATAACGACCACCACCACAAATTGCTCGCAGCTTTCCTTCTCGGTCAAAACCCTACTGAAGACAATTAATCAATTGAAAGAAAGCAATAGAACACCAAATATATACAATGGAAACATGTTAAAACAAATGGAAAGCATCATAAAGAATGTAACTTGGACACACTAAAATAAAGCCAGTAAAACTTTGATATATTCTTTCTCTGTAAGCATTAGTAACATGACAGTTTAGTTACCTATAAAGTGCATGCTCTTTCTTTTTCCTTTTTGATATAAAAGGATTAGTCAAGAACAAACATGTACTGGAAAGATAGGAAATGTATGCATCTAATCCTCTTGATCATGCAATAATTTTATAATCTAGGATCTGACACGTCACGTAATTTGAATGTATCAAACTCTGCCCCCATGTTACATAAATGTGTAAAGACTTCACAATGTCTTATGAAGGACTACAAAATATTATTTTAAAATCATCAAGCAAATGAAAAATTGCATTAAATCAAGATTATGGTTTTCATCGAGCCCTGTTGATAATGTTTTTTATGCCTAAATGTCTTCGTATCTATCTTACACTTTCTTTACCAAGATCTTCATTTTAATCACTTTTATGCTAATCTAGTCATTAAATGAGTACGTTTATTGTCTTAATCCTTTAGAACTGTATTAGATTCTGTTGTTTCATTGCAGAAAAAGAATAAATTAGAAACAGGAAAAGCCTTTGAAGATTGCACCTAATCCATTTTGAAATGAGTAGGTTTATTGTTTTAATCCTTTAGAACTTGTATTAGATAGTGATGGTGATGTTTCATTTCAGAGAAAGAAGAAATGAGAAAATGGAAGAGCCTTTGAAGATTGCACCAAATCCATTTTGAAGGCTCCTTTAATGCTAAAAAGCCAAAAAATTTCCTCATGTGTGCTGTCAATTTGAGGCTGAGCTTGGGAACTTCTGAGGTTGAGCTTGGTAATTTTGAAGCTGAGCCTGAGAATGTTAGAAAGGTGCCTTTGGTGTTGTCAGTCTGAGGCTGAGCATGGGAAGGAAACCTGAGGATGAGCATGGGAAAGCTCAGGCTGAGCATGGGAGTGTTGATATGCATTCACAGAACCTTTGTAGACAGAATCTGACAGCTGAGAGCTCCCCCTTGGATCTTTTATGGTTGTTCAACCAACTTTTCTCACTTTTACAGCATTTTTCTTTCTTTCATATGAGTAGCTAAATCCTTAATTACTGGGGTTTGACGTAGCTGGGACTCTTCCTCATGTATCTACTGCAATAGCTAATCTAAGTTTATTGTTCTTTATTAGTCTCTTTCTCCATGCTAGTACTTGTATTGGGTTTATCTTCTTTACAACATTTATAGTTTGAATGTCGTTGGAAAATGATTTTGAACCTTGACTTAGTAAAGAGGACCTCATGGATTTTGTATCTAACAATAGAGCAAAGCTCATTAGTCATTCTTAAAAACCCATGTTCTTAAAGCAAGTTGCTTGGTTACGCTACTCAAGGAATTGATAGTTGAACAAGTGAACTTAGACTCTCTCACTAAGGGATTAGGTTTTGAACTATCTTTTGTATTGAAATTAATAAATAAACTTTAAACTTAATTCGAGCTGGGTTACTACAAGCATGAAAAGAGTTTGGGAAATTAAATCACATCTTACAATCATCTATTAATTTGGGTTTTGCTACACTCCACATGTTTGATAAAATGAAATTCCTCTAGCTTAATTATACATATTGTTTGTTAATTTTCTGTTTATTTAAAATCTTGTTTCTTATATTATTTCAAATCAATTGAAATCATATTTCTCAACCATAGTCAATGTTTTAATATCTCAAATATGGCAATGGGTCCCTATGGAAAGGATCTCTTCCTCATACTATTGCACCAAGGACTATGCTTGCCATTAATAACATAGACTTTAACCTTTATTTGTCAGAGTCAATTATCACAAATGTTGTTACACAAGCCATTAATCATAAATTATTTTTCAGTGAGATTAAGCATGAAGGGTTTAAATTTGAAAACAAATAGCCCCAAGAAACATCTCAATATTTGAATGAACCTTTACACGCTTGTCAGAGAATAAGTCCAACTAGAGAAGTATATAATTATGCAACACAGGTAATCCACAAGCCAGATTTTAGTCAAAAACGGTCCTAACTCATTATTTTAATTGATATAAACTATAACATCTATTTGGTATTAACCATGAAATTCTAACCTCAAATACAATACCAGTGTAGTAAGCAAGACCTCGAACAACTGACGCATCAAATTGAACCCATTTCGAGAAACCAATTTTTTCAGCAAGAGAGAATAGCTGTTTCAGATCAGCAATTGCTTCCCCACTGCTCCCAAGTCTCTCTGAATACAACCACATTTATACTTTTTGTAAGTTGCATGACTTGATTTTACAAACTAATAGATAGTACAGTACATGCAATATCACGGTGCCATTGCAGCCTTCAAGTATGTAGAAGTAAATATCACAAACAAAAACAGGAATATTATATTTTTCTCTTTATTTACAAGAAAAAGAAACAAAGTAAAGATGTTGACCAAGAAAAAGAATGAACTTTTCATCATTTACAAGCCATAACATAAGGAAATGATACATACATCTGGCACAAAGCTACAACAGACTTGAATAAGGTGAGAGAATAAAGAAATATATTATTGATATTAGTCATACAAATTACATTCTCAACACCTCTATTTTGTAACAACCATATTCCCTTATAAATTAAATAAAATCTTCTGGAATTAAAGGGAATATTCTAAGGATATTTTGTTCAAATTACTATTTGGGTAGCTTTATCCTGATAGTCCTCTATTTAAAACAAACAGGCTATTTTATAGTGTTTCTAGTATTCCCTACAAGATATAAGATTTCAGGAAAGTGTAGAGGGTTAACCTTCTAACTCTGCCAATGACTTCACAGAAAGGACTTGCAATAGCTTCTGGACAGCCTCTTGTGATAGACCAACAGCTTCCAACTCTTTCTTTATTTCGTCAACTGGAATTTTCTCAATCTATACAAAATTAACAATTCTTTTATTAAAAAAACTTGCTATGATATTATGATCAGACCTTTATCAACAGTAGACAAGAGACAAAGACAAGAATATAAAATTTCAATCACACATAGACATGAACTAAAAATGGGAAAAAATTGTATTAGTCCAAAAGAAATAGAAAGGAGGATACCCACACAATATGACACTCTACAACAAATAAAATTATGATCGTCAAGTCCACACATAAAGGTTCTTTTTTGTGACAATAAAGGTTTGTAATATTGCTTATCATTTGCTTTGTTGGCCTAGGTGAATGTTATAAATATAAAGACATATTACAGACATCTACTAAATATAATTTATTGCGAATCTTACCTTAAAATGACCATGATTGGTTGGTTAATAGAGCTCCTTAGAAAATATTTCATTATGTTATTGTTCAATAATGATAAAAAGTCACCTATACAAGTGTCAATCAATAGGGGATTCAAAAGGTTTGCCTGGTCTGGCTGCCTGTGGTTTTAGGGTCCACAACCTCAGTTAAGGATGTTTCTCCAAATTGCTTGGCTAATTTCTATTTTACTTCATCATAGTTTTTTATGATTATATTGTTCTTCTCTGTGCATAATGTCTGTATGAGCTCGATCATCTTTTACTTGACTAATTGAGACTTGGTTGACATTAGAAAATGCTTTTCAACCTAGAATTTGGACCCAATTAAATGTAATACTAGGAATATGCTAATTTTAATTAGGCATCTTTCAACTCTTAATCTATAATGCTGACTAATTGATTGTAATTCTCAAGGGATTAATTAATCAATTCCTTTAGGTTCATCTGCTAAAGGGATTAAGATTTGAAGTTGATATAGTTGGAACTTACTATCGATAAATAGCTATAGTGGTCTGCATGAGGGGTAGTTTAGTGAAACTCAACCCTGACATCTCATATCTATAACATTCGTTCAATCTGCTTGCCAACTATTCAACTACTTACACCAAGTTTGATTTCTTTTGCTTTACTATTTTTTTCTACTTTGCAAATACATGCATTTACAATTACAACCTTAATTTAATAAACAAACATCCTTTTACTTGAGTATTACACTAGTTCTTTGGGATTCAAAAATTTGGACCAGAAATATCCAACTTCCTACTTGTGGACTTGGAATACTTGTAAAAGTCTTCACATCATTCAAGGATGTCTAATGACCACAGACAACAAAGATACACCAAAGAAGGTGTGGAGGCACTAACAAAGGATTTGCATGAGCTGCAGCCTAGTCATATATCTTCATGTAAATTGGGCAGATTATATTCTTGTATTGTGTTAATTAGGGTTAGTTGCATATTCTTGAAGTTATTTGTAATTATTCTTGTACACCTAGCATGAATATTTCCTTCACTGTGTAATTCACATAGACTTAATTTTGTACAAAGACTGAATTTTGTATATACTTTTAGCATTATGTTGGGTGATGTGAAATATCATTTATCCTATAAACATGAACTAGCCATAGTACATAGAAATTTAATGTCATTTGATCTTAGCTTCAGCCTTTTGGTTCTACTTGTACATGTTTTTTGTCATTAACAAGCTACACAAACTAATTGAACTTATCACCATCCCTTATCATACTCTTTTTTTCATGGACAAATAAGGATCAAGAATGCTACAGCAGCATCAACAATTAGAAAAATAAACTAAAAGAGCAACATTACGTATCACTCACTTTATCAATAATGACGCAGACCTTGCCAAATAAATGTTCTGGTACTGAATAACAATTTAATACTTCCTGTAGAACCTGTACAGTGAGAATCCAACAGAGTAAGACCATGATAAGCCAAAGCAATACAACGAACCATATTAATGAAGTAATATGTTAGAACTAAAGTTGTATGCAGACTCCGATTACCTACAAAGTTGAAACAAACTACATGCATCGAGCGAATGAAAATGTCCTTGACAAAATATTATCAATTAATTGTCACAACAAATTAAGATAGAACAATCATGCAAAACAGGCATGTGACCAAAAAGAGTCATAACAAACACGGCAAGGTCTTATATTGTAATATTGTGCAAAAATATAGGATATATCTATATCAACAATACTCCTCGGTACTACTAAACCAAAATATGTCAATTTTAACCAACATTTAATAGCACACTCGTCAGAAATGATCCCAATCTACTTTTCTTGCCCATAGCAACACCCTTACACCAACATTTGAATGACTTTTCAACCACAAATGCGGAGCATATAGCTAAAACAATTTGATAAATTCAATCTATCATATATCTTGACCAGTTAAATCTTTAAATTCACAGGTTGCATGTTCGAGTAATAGAAATAAATACAAACCCCAAAGAAGGGAGATATGTTCTGGCGTTTACATGAGTATTATTTATAATTGCGTATTAGAGTACAGCAGAATCACTTATAAATACATAAGAATAAATCAAATAACTAAAACTGTGATAATTGCACCACAAATTTCTAGTAAAAGTCATTTAAATATTCACCATGTGTTATATAGGCTATCTCACAGATACAATGAAAATGAAATCTCCACCTTTCGACTGGAAACCTTAAATCCAACATCTGATTCTGTAATTCCTATTCGCTTAAACAAAGTGACAATAGAAGATAAAAGCTCTGCTTCGGCCTACAACATCAAAAGAAGCATGGTAAAAAAATACATATAATAGATTATAGTCCAATATATTCAATTAAAATTACCATCATTCAAGATTTTATAATAAGGTACATAAATGCAAACCAACCATAAAAATTTACTCAAAAGAATGCCAGAAACAAAATACAAAAAGAAAAACAACACATCTTATTACTTAATAACAAAGAGCGTCAGAAATTTTCATTACTTTCTGACTCGACTACAAATAGAAAGCACAGGTTTCTGTATTGTTATAAGAGAAGGGAGAATGAATAAGATAGAGTAATCAATCACTACTCAAAGACAGCCTAACTGCTACACAAACATAAGTATAATGGTACAACTACTAATTGATGATGACACCTTATTGCCTAGCTTTCTGGATCAATCATGAAACATTTGACCAGAAAGAGGACAATCCACAACAAAAAAGTGTGTATATCAGGCAGCACATACCATAACCCCAGGAACACCAATAATATCCATGTTCCACTGGTAGTGCTCACGACGACGGCCTCTTGTCATTCTCTCATACCGCCAACATTGTCCAACAGTGAACCACTTAATTGGTAAGGGTACCGACTTCCTAGAAATTAAAGAACAAACATGGAAAAGATAAGTTGGCCTTCACATACAAGATATTCAAGTTACGTATATTCAACCTTAATTTTTCTGGCATATATTAACATCAAAACTGCAAATATAGGAAAACTTAGTATGCATAAGAATTAACCATACCCTTTCTGTATCACCAGCCTTGCCAAAGAAGGAGTAAGTTCAGGCCTCAACGCAACACGGCGATTTCCACGATCTTCAAAACAATAAAGCTGCAAATTCAATAAACCGATCTTCAAAACATAAGAATTAACCTTACCCTAAAACTAAATCCTAATATTTTGTCAAAAATCCTTAATGTATTTGCATTATCCACTCTTTTAATAAAAATTATTTTTCATCAAAAGATATTTTATTAAAATGCTAATATTTTAAGCACACCACCGGCATGTTATATGTGTGACAAAAACTGTATCACACACTCAACCATGCATACATGTCTAGCTCTAGCTCTAACATACTTAATTACAGTTGTACTATTAGGAAAATTAAAAGCACAGCCACTAAATACCTTAAAGCCATACCATGGCTCTATTATAGCAACTCCTAATGGAATAAAGCCAATGAATAGAATTATGCCACAAGACTCACTGCACGTAGCATATTGTCTGATTTTCACTGTATTAATTGTCTATGGGTAGTGTGCAGAATAAGAGAGAAGAAGCTGCAACTGCCGAAACAGGGAACACCAAGATCATTTTAAGAAAATTATAACAGGAAAACACCAAGATCATTTTAAAAGAAATATAACTTATTTGCATTGGCATTTAGAATGTAAGACCCGTATTTTGGATCTGAAAAAAAGGAAGTAACTTAAAGAACCTTCAGCTTGTAGGTATATCATGAATCTTTGTTTAACTTGGTCATACACTAAACCAGCATGCACTTAATCAAACATAAATATAATTTATGAAACAGTAAATAATCAGTTAACTCAATGCTGATAATAAGTATTTGCAGTTTTAATGCTTATCTAAATACAACTGAAACAACAAGACAAGGAGGAAGAATGTCTATCAGAGACTCGGGACAATAAACATAGAATGACATATTACCACCATAGACATTATCCACAATAGAAAATACTAAACCAAGTAACTCATCAATATCATCACCAGAGCTAAAAAGAGAAACACAGAGTTGATCATTGTCCCAAGTATAATGCAACGATGAAGAGCAGAAAACTTTCAGATAAAGTAATTCACACCAGTTACAAGCCACAAATTACATCATTCGAGAATGTCTTACTCAAGTCAGATATTGATACTCCTCCGATATTTCGAAATACATATTGGAAAAGAATTTTTTATTCGAATTCTTTTTTTGAGATACTTCTGGCCTAAATTTGGAATGTTTAGGATTCCAGATTTGAAAAGTATCCAAAAAGCATGTCTTAAAGATTCTTGATCCGCTATATTTTTCCAATCTTTTTTCATTTGACTTTTTAACCTTTTTTCTAGGATATGACTCAGATACATTCAAATAATATCTAAAAAGATTGACCTAAAGATTATTGAGCAGCTATATTCTTCCTCATGCTACAAGCGAAATTGAAGTACGTATTCATTGATTCTTTCAAGAGAAACAAAAATGGATCCGAAATGGACAGAACATTTGGTTTATGAGCATTACAGTCAATTTTTGCCAGGAAAGGATTAAAGGTGTTACTGAATAAAAAGGAGAGACAGGGTAAAAGGAGAGACAGGGTAGTGGGACATCATTGGTGGAGATATATTGCACTAGAGGTCTCTCTTGATGGTGTTAAGCTTCTTGAATTGGCAGAGTTCTCTCCTGATGTTCCATACTTAAAAGCTATATGATGGTAACTGAGGATAGGAGAACGATAATTCGCATTAGACAGAAATTTAACAATGATGCATGTGAATTGTATGTTCTTGTATAGAAAAAGCAATACCTGTTTTGAGTTATACCTGTCACGTTTATAGAGAGGATTTCACAGGAGAAAACAAACACCAATGAGACCTAAGTCCAATCACATAAAATATTGACACCACTCTCAACCCAAAACCTTTAAGACAATGAGTTTATACGTCTTTATCCTTATATAATGCTCTACTCTCTCATTTCTAAGCAACGTGTGACTTAGACTCACACGTAAGGCAATGAGTTATACCTAAGTTGTTTTTGTTGATAACAGTTACCCAGGACTGGTTATAATATATACAGAAACTGTATTTTTTTTGTTATAATCACAAATGTCTTTTTGTAAATTGTGATAATCGCAATTGTGAATTAATAAGAAATAATCAGTGTCTCTTACTTCAACAAAATTTTGCATCTACATAAATATTATATATATTTTTCCTACCGTTGTAACCTTAAATTTCAAAAAAAAAAATTGCCTTGGCCCGTATCCATGTCTTGTTGTTGGACTAGTTATTCAAGCGTCATTGATACACACTCAACGTGTCATTGATAAAGCGGAAGAGATACCTGGTCCTTAATCTCTTCTCCAGCTTTCCTAGTGAACAATGCCTCCGACTCAAGCACCGGATAATCAACCTCTTCGAATCCATACAACCGCGAAACCTGATCCTCACAGTGAAATACCAAATTATAAAAGTAGAAAAATAGTATTCGAGCTGAAGCAGTTATAGGCACGAAACGGCAATGAGTAATTCGAGTCCAAAACCACACACACCTCTTTGAAATGGTTGAAGAGCCAGTTCCGCAAGCGCATGTCTTCGGGCGGGAAGTCGCGCGTCCCCTTGGGAGGATTCACGTCGATTTTCTGGACATCGGCGCCGACGGAGGGGCCGGGAGTTAACGCTCCAGACCTGCCGCCGGTCGGAGAATCAGTTTCCGCCGGTCGCGAAAGCGAAGAGCGGAGTCTAATGCTGGAGAAGTGAGCATTGAACGGGAGAGGTGAAGAAGATAGTTGGAAGCTGAGTGAACGGAAAAAAGGGTTAACGTAGGAATTGAAGCGCGGTTGCAGGGTGAGGAACGAACACGAGAATGAGGTTGGAGGCATGGCAGTGAAGCTTAGCTTAGCTTTTCTTTTTGTTTTGTTTTTTGTATCAGGGTGGAGCTTGCTTGATGGATGAAAATGCAAGATAGATGGACAGGAACGGGTCGGATGAAATATTATTGGGCCCTTCATGTTAGGCCTCAAAAGGTTGGGTCAAGTTTCAAACTATCTACGAACAATAAAGCCAACAAAATATATATATATATTACTCTCCATGTAACTTTTAGTTAAAGCTTTCTATCATATTTAGATTTCTTTACTTTTTTATGTGTACTGTATTTATATGTTTACATATATGATATAAAATAGCATAATTAAATTTCATTTTATTGTAATTAATCATATATATATATATATATATAATATTTTTTATTAATTTTCATAGTATACAAATGTATCTTTTTCATGCGTTGACTTGGCTTTCAAGTATTTTACTAAAAAAAAAAGTTTGAGATAAATTTAACTTTTGGAGGAGGATTTTACAATTTTTTAAATATTCAAATTGATTGAATTTGAATTGATATCATGTCGAATTATTTCATTTTTCAATTCTTTTGATTGAATAAAAATATTATATATATATATATATATATATAATCACATTTAGTTGAATTAAGCTAAATTCGAGTAAATTTTTGTTTGACCAAAATCAAGTTAGATACGGATAAAATTATGCTAAGTGGAGCCCAAATCAAGTCAACCAGAATCTAAATAAAGTCGAGATAGATTGGGCTGGGATCATGTTTAGTTGAGTTAGAGTAGGCCAATGTTAAGTTATGTTCGATTTAATTGAACTCCTAATTGAATTAACTTAGGCAAAACTAATATAAATTGAGTTAAATTTAACCAAGTCTAGTTTTATTGGGACATTAGAAAGTGACCATGTCAAAACTAAATTAAGTCAATCCCACACAAGATTGGGTCGAGTTTATTAAAACTCAAGTCAAACTAAATCAACCCACACCTAAATAAATTCGAATTATAAAGACCAAATTATGGACTTAAAATTATAAAAAAATTTAAATTTCTACTTTTCAAATAGAATTGAAATTTTTTAAAATATGGATTTGAAATTTTTTAATTTTAAATAATCAAATTATTTTAATGAAAATTTATAATTTATTTATTTTTCTAATTACATTATCAAAAACACTCATTTTACTAAAAGAAAAATTAAATTCATGAAATAAATTAATTACTCTCGTAAACTGTTATCTCCAAACACACTATAAAAGATAAACTCTTATCAATTGAAAAAAAGAAAACAATACATTTTAGACTATAGGTATAATAAATAATCAATTTTGCATGCTTTATTAATTGTGTAGTTTATTTTAAAATAACTTGACTGAGTGTATTCATATTCCTCTTGGAGAGGAAGAAGAAGTTTTTTTTTTTTTTTGTAGTGAATTTAATAGATTTTCTTACAAGAAAATAGTCATTGTAATAGTGTGAATTACTTTTGTAATGTTCAAATTATCGTTCTTGCATGTAAACATCACCTTTACGAGGCTAATAAGTGGAAGTTTCATTTGAAGGTCGCATTTGAAAAAGAAGCACATACTTTATTTTCATGTCCATCACAAATGTATATAATTGAGGCTTTTTGCTATTATCATCTTAGAATAGGTCGTATTTTGTCTTCACATTAATTCCACAAAGCTAATGGCCGAATTGGTGAAGTTGACACTCCGCGTTTTGTGTTTGGAATGAGACTTCTTAGTATTTGATGGATCATTTCCCGTTCTTCTTAACCCACCCATTCGAGACAACAAGGGAAGAAAAGGTAGGAAAATTGAGAATTGATTTTTGACCCTTGGAAATGAAAAAAAAAAAAAAGAGATTAAAATATTTTTAAAAAAGTAATGAGTACTTCGTTTTAATTTTTAAATTTAAATAGTCATGTATTGTGAGTTGTACACGACATACAATCTTGCATGAATAATTATAGGGATAATAATACGGGTCGATCTGGTTTGTTTAGGTTCGGTCCATTTAGGCCTGGTAAGGTCCGCACATTGCGGGTTGGTTCGTCCCGTCCTGTACAATTTATGTGGGTTGCAATCACTGGTTCATTCCGCACATCACTTGGTCTATTTTTTTTAGTTATTATGATAAAACTTCAAATATTTAAAAATTGGAAAACTTTAAGAAGTTCACAAAATTAAGTAAAGATTTTGGGGAGTTGGATGATAAATTGATAGTTTAACATTTTCATCATATTCATATTCATCTTATGAGATACACAATGTATTCTTAAATTTCAACACTTTAAAAAATATATAACACTTGTCTTTTCCAGTTATATAATTATTTGTAACGTGCAAGAGTCCATAAAAAAATAATTAAGATATACAAATGTAAGTTTTCTTTTTACACAGATTGCGGACCAGTCTGCACGAACTATATACTTATGCAGACCAAACTATTACAGATTCACTATCCTGATCTGTCCCATATTTTTTTTCGCGGACCAGTAGACCATATTTGCCATCCCTAAATAATTATATACGACATTAATGATAACGAAACGAAAACAAGCTCGTAGAAGGACATGTGTTTATACCATTCTCTCTCCTACATTTCTGGCAATAAATTAAATTGAAAATAGTTATTTTCAAAAGTTTTATTTTGAAAAATGTACAGTTATTTCTAAAATTAGGTTGAATTAAATCTCGACATTACTCGTCGAAAAAGAAACATAACAGTCGAAAGATTTGTATATGAAATGATAACGACAAATCATTTCTTCCATATATTCTCTATGGAATCATTTTTCCCCTGTTATCCAAATGTCATATTCATTTACCATATTCGCAGACACTTTAAGATGGGTTGTTGCTTAATATGCTCAGTGGTGGCAAAAATCTGCGCACATATCTAATAAATTTTTATTTCTTTTAAACCCAGAAAAATACATTTTTTAAGAAAATATAGCAATAATATTTAAAATTAAGAAAACAGTGCCATAAACAATGGACTTAAAATATAAAGAATGAGAAAGACTTTATCCCAACAATGTTTAACATTTTATGCACTGAACATATTTTGTTTTGGAAGATGATTATAATCAGAGACGAGGTAGTATGTTTGAATCGGAAATAATAAGAATAAATTATATTAGTTTAGTAGTGTGAAATTAATTCTGTTTTACTTGTATTTTTATTCAAGGAAATATACTGAAGAAGATATTAACCTAACACATTTTACGCCTAACGTGATTATTTCTTTTATTAAAGTATATACTAATTTACTCAGGAATTATTATGCGAAACCAATACGTTAGTTTTACCATATTATTAAAATTAATTAATATTTAATATTTAATTAATATATTATACAAAAGATGATTTTGTAATATATATCATACAAAATACAAAAGATGATTTCTTAACGGTGGATGCTTAGTTTTTTCCTGGTAAGAGTGGATAATCATTAAACTCATTTATTTACCTTTTCTTCAAGGGATTGAACTCGTTTACTATTTTATAAAAAATAATATCGAAAAAAGATTGTTCAATATATCCTGTTCAGAGCAATCATTCAATCTTAAAAGCATAAAAAATATTTAAAATTTTCCCATCAATGTAATAAATAAGGAATTTGACTGTATCTTCCTATAATGGTCTTATTCATAAAAAGATATTGTTTGTATTTTATATCTTCGGAAATAGTAAATACGTTTAGAATATTATGAAGACTAAACAAAGAATTATAAACATTAGGTCAAAGCCATCTCGAGAATTGTAGAGGCAATGTGTGCGCGTGAGTATTCTCTGAACCATCATAATTATTTACAGTACACCAAGACTAATCTGCAAACCCGGAATAAATTAAGGTGAAAAAGAGAAAAATTTATATAAAAAAAAGGTGAAACTTACCTTAATAAAAGTTTTATTTTACTTTTTACTTATTAATTAATATATTTTCCTTTTTGACCATGGACATAAAAATAAAGCATATTCTGGGTAATTTGGAAAGGGACAGAACTGGGGAAAAGTATGATCCTTTCCTTGGGGAAAGCCCACGGGTCTGACCTTTATTAATTGGGTGCTCTGCTCCACACACCTCACCGTGTACCTCTCCGTTTTCAAAATCTGTGTTCTGTGTCAAACCCAACGGTTATTTTTCACTTTCTACGGCTTCGCATCTCAAAAGGTTACACGCTTTTTCCTGCCAGGGGTAAATCAGTCACTTTCCCGTCAAGTCAGCGTCTGGTCAAATTTTCAATTTCCTCCAAAACTACACGCGCCAACATCGGAAATTAAATTAAGGTTTCCTCTCCACGTGGCATATTTTCACACTCCTCTAAAACACCGATAAATAATAAATAAATAAATAAATACGCATAAAAAATAAGAAATAGATATCAATATCATAGTTGCCATACATACATACATACTGATGCAACGCCATAGATAAGTGTGACTCATTCTCACTCCCTTGACTCTTCTTTTTCTTTATAACCGCATTCCTTCCATCTTTTTTTCTCAAAGGCACATTTCACTCGACAACAGAGCTCTGTTCCTTAAAACACAAACATGGGAGAGGTTAGTTCTAATTTCTTCTTCCTAATTTCTCGAATCTCGTTCACTGAAAGTTGTCGCTGATTTTTTTCTTTTTTATCAGAAAAAAGAGAAGGCGAAGAATGAGGCCGGTAATACGCCTGACTCTGGAGGAAAGCAAAACGACGTACCCGCCCCTGTCGTTCTGAGAATCGAAATGCATTGCGAGGGATGCGTCAAAAAGATCAAACGCGCCGTTCGCAGTTTCAACGGTATTACTCTCATTATTCAGATCTTGATCAAGCGTTTTCCCTTTTCCGTTTATCCATTGAGTTAACTGATAGTGAGATTACAACACTAATATTCATAGTCTGTTGCGGATGCAGGTGTGGAAGACGTTAGGGCCGATCTATTAGGTAACAAGTTAACGGTTATCGGGAAGGTCGACTCTGCCGCAGTGCGAGACAAACTAGCGGACAAGACTAGGAAGAAGGTAGAAATTATTTCTCCTCAACCGAAGAAAGATTCCGGCGCCGCCAGTAAACCACCGGAGAAAAAGGTGGAAGAGAAAAAAACAGAAGAGAAGAAACCGGCAGATAAGAAAACGGAAGAAAAACCCCCGAAACAGGTGCGTTGTTTCAATTCTTCTTTTCTCGCCTTCAGCAATACGGTTAGCGGAGCGTTGACGAAACAGAAAGCAAGTTAATTTCATTGCAATTGAAGCGTTATTTTACTGTTTTACCGTTTTCACTTGAGATTATTTCATTAATTACAATGAGGTGTTCAATTGTGGTGGTATTCATAGTTTTGCTATTTGTCCAGAGCGCGGTGGTGTTGAAGATTCGATTGCACTGTGACGGTTGCATACAGAAAATTCGAAAGATTATTCTCAAGATCAAAGGTTAGGCGTCCGAGTATCTTGACCGACATTTACAATTCTTGCGTAAATTATTTTGAATTAAATTAGGTATGGTATATTAGGATGACGATACCGGAGCCCACAATATAAAATTATAACGTAGGTTGTATATTTATTTTTGAACAACCGGCATTATGAAGAGTTAATTAATAAGGCGAGGTGTTTCTGCAGGGGTTGAATCGGTTAACATAGAGGGAGGGAAAGACTTGGTGACAGTAAATGGCACAATGGAGGTGAAGGAATTGGTAGCGTATCTGAACGAGAAGCTGAAGCGGAACGTTGAGGTGGTCCCACCTAAGAAAGAGGGTGAAAAGAAAGAGGGTAAGAATGAAGAGAAGGAGAAGGAGAAAGAGAAGGAGAAAGGGAAGAAGAAAGAAGGTGGTGGTGGTATTAAGAAAGACGGTGGAGAGAAAGAAGAGGGTGCACCGAAGGTTGAGGTTAACAAAATGGAGCACTACGGGTACGCTTACCCACCTCCTCCTATGTACTGGTACGACGGATATGCACCAGGTCAAAGTAGTACTAGCGGTGGTGGTGGTGGTTACACGGTGGGGGTTCATTCAGGGTATGATGGTAATTACGGGAATTACCATGAGCAATACCATAACGGGTATGGGAACCAAGGGTACATGGTACAGCAACCACCCCCACCTCCGTTCTACTTGAACCCTTACCATCCTCCACCGCAGATGTTCAGTGATGAGAACCCCAACGCGTGTTTCGTGATGTGAGCCACTGTTTCTCAGTACTTTATGGCTATTTTGATGTATAGACTATAAAACTACGTGCAGGCTGTAAATAACAATTTTATATACAAATTCAAAATGAGGTTTATGCTATGTTTTGTATAATAGCTTTGCTTACATCATTATGATGAATAGTGATGTGGTGATGTGGTACGGCCGGCTGACTGGAGAATCCGGTTCAGATAATTTTGTTTAAAAATTTGAGTTCTAGATAGGCCGAGTAGTTCTTGTTTGTTCTGCTTTTTTTGTGTTTTATTTTATTACGCGAACTAATGTACAAAATCAATTCCAGCAGCTTTTGAAGTTATCGATGATGCATTTTAGATTTTGTCAAAGCTGGTATTTCTGGTAGTTTGGATGACTGTATGGTTTTGGTTCCATATGTTTGTGTCTAGGTGGAAATACGTCATTGTATATGTGTTGGAGGGAATCTTTATTTGTTGGATTGTTACCTAATTTTGCGGTTAGTTGTTAATTCTTTCAAATTGTGATAACAAAGTCTAAGATCGAATCTAATCGTGTGTCTCGTTCTTCTACTACATTTCTATCCTTTCGTCAATTAATGCGTTTTTGTCACTACTTTTTCATTAACTCGGTTAACAACGTTGCGAGTCACAATATCTGTGTTTTAGGTTCATTTCATCCCCTTTCGCAACTAATCTCATGGTAGTTTCTTTTGTACTTATGATGTCACGTTCTAGATGGTTAATTTCGCGGTCCACCATAATGTCATAGGTATTTGAAAGAGAGCTACATATATTTAATTTGGAAATTTCATTTCTTACTTTTATTTTTATAATAATTTAAAAATTTTAAATGTAAAAGTATTTCTGTGAACAAAATTTATTTTAGAGATAATGTACATAGATATCGTGCAACATGTTTCTAGAATTATTAAATGTTGAAAGATTAAATTACGGCAAGACTAAATCACGATTTGACTGTACTACACCCCTTTTTCCGGTGCAAGAAGAGAAATAAATGTATTAAAATAGAAAATAAATAATTTAAGAGAAAATATATAAGAAATTAAACCGAATATTTAGTTGTTTTGATAATATAGAAATAAAATATTCTTTAAATCATGTAATTAGATCAATTTAATAGAAATTATTTAGAGACAGATATATAAATAAAAATAGACAGAAAGATACTGTCACTATTAATTATTTTCCGCTCTACATTTATCTGTCCACTCTCCTCCGGGTTTTGGAAAATCTCTAATAAATAATTTTTTAAGATTTTAATAGTGCAATAACACTATTAAATAAAAAAGGAAGGACTTTAAGTAATTAAAGGAACAATTGAAATATAAATGTAAAAACCTTGAATAACTTGTACATGCTATTCAAATAGTTGAACTACGACACAACATCAACAATACATTAGTTTTTCTCATTTTTTGTCCCATAAATGAAAAAGTTATAGATAGTTTCTTACACGAAAAATATTACATTCAATCCATATTTGTTGAGTAAGAATAACAATTGATTCGTGATTTATGTGAAAACAATGTCCACCAAGCAATTTTCTTTTCTCTGCATCATCTATCTAACTCCTATCTTCATCATTATAACTTATTATTGGATTTTTCAAAATAATAACTCCTTATTGTTTCAAACAATATAACTCTTTCAATGTTTCGATGATCTTATCCAGCCAAAGCACACACTTTGACATTTTGTTACTTTAACCTTGTAAAGTAGCTACCACCAACCATCCACGTACTACGTTAGAAAGAATCATAGAGACTGTATCAACCGTTATTTCAAACCTAGACATATTTGAAGGACAAGATTAGGTTTTTGTCCATTTCTCTGATCACAGCATAGACATTCCCTTTGGAAAAAGTGGTGGTTAGTGTGAAAGTTCCAGGAAGGTGCATCTTGTCGCCACCACCACCATGCCACCATGGCGTTTCTCCCCAACCGTACACCACGTAAGCTTTCATCTCTCACTTCAACTTTCACGTTGTCGAATTAAAATAAATTAAATTACAATTCGCAACGTCCAATTCCACCGACGGTGACTCATGCCAACGAAGAACCAGTGAAACAGAAGCGTTCCTCCATTTTTTAGTGGTAAAATGATCTAAGAGATTAAGACTATAGCAGTTGATTAATTATGTTTATGACCATAATTAAGCCACATAGAGTCTCTGCTGGATACTATAAGAAATTAAAATTTTCTAATTATGCTGGATACCATAATTAACTTTTCTAAATCTTGTAATCAGTTTTTGTCAGTCCTAGATATGTTTCCAAACACACTATAAGAAATTAAATTTCAGAAGATAATGTAATTATTATTAGTCATAAAACTTATTTTCTTTAAGGAAAAAAGAAAAGAAAAAACGTAGTACAAGTACCTTTCTTATGTTATGCATACGTACTACATACGAATATTATAGCATATTCTTTTCAACGATATTATATTTTAACACCTCGTCGTGTGTTCTTGTCAATAATTTATCTTATCTACCTAATAACCTAATAAGAACCTTTCCTTTTCCGTTTTATATAACAATGTACGAGAACTGTAATAACATTATGTTTAGAGTATAAAATCTTTTGGACATATCCACATACATGCAAATTTCTTTTACACTGTTCATGATTTTTTGGATGATTGTTTTGTAATATTGCATCAGGATGGTGGATTAGGTGATGAAGACACATCATAGACATTCATTGTACAAAATACGACGCAAGGTTGTTCCTGAAATGGTGACACGTGGATTTGTACAACGTGTCTGGTTGTGAGGAAGAACTAGTTTAGAATAAGTGAAGACAACGTTAAAGAGGATTTTGGCAACAACGTTTTGGTGAAATACAAGATACGAAATGAGACGATGTTGTGGTGTTGTTGGGAAGTGAGAATGAAGAGGAAGGTGAGTCATGAGTGAGGTCCCAATTATGACTCACCCTTGATTGTGACACCAAGCACTGTGTCGGTTATGATCATGTTACTCGTTTCAAATGTTAACTATGCATACATCATGGATCATGTGTGTCATTGGAATGATTATTGCAATAATATTGGTAATGCAGATTTGGAATGTTCTGGATGAAGAGGTTAAGGAGTTTAGCTGCAGATTTGGAATGATTATCTTAATTTAGTTAAATTGAGTTAAGCCTGGCCATCATGGGCCTAGATTTGGATTTGGTGGGTCCATTCCAAGTCATCGACACGTGGCACTTGGAGTTTGAATCTGCACGCCATAGTGGGGTTTTGTTTTACTCTGTTACACGTCTCTTATCCATGTTCCTTGTGGTTTTCAAGAATTTCGCTATTGTATATACATTTTTTAAAAATGTGTTAAATTACGATGGTTGGTTGAAAATTTAATTTATTTTTTATATTTTTCTAAGGCAACACCTTTTTCCATAACAGCACAAAAGTCTGAATTCTTAAAATACACGTACATTCCATCTAACTTTGGTCGCAATTTGATGTTACACTAAAATTTGCCCAACGTGTGGGCACAACTTGGTTTTTGAGGTGAAAAAACAAAGTTTTGAGATGGATTATTTCAATTCTTGACTTTTAGAGGTTGATGAGAATACGAATTGAAATCCATAACTTTTTAATTTTCATTTCCCACTGTCTGAATTTTCAACTATTTTGACGAAGCAAGAATTGTATATTGGGTTGAATTGGGAACATAATGGGTAGTTTTAGAAATATGAGAAATATAATTAAATGCCTTTTAAATAGACTAAAAATAAAATAATCTCTGTATTAGTCAAATATAAATGCTGTTGAAGAGGCGCTTTTCATGCAATATTGTAATTAAATGCCTTTTAAATAGATTAAAACACATTATGCCTTTTTGAGTGCACATTATGGTATAATGGTAAAAGGTATTTCCTGATTCTGAATTTGACATTTTAAAAAACATTTCGGATTACAGCAAAAAAAAGTGTTATTCTAATAATAGTTTCGCCATTTTAGATATATTAAATAAAAGAAAAGAGCTAAATAACAAATAAATGGGTTAGGGGTATTTTCGAATAATATCAAACATATTACAGATTATGCATTATCTTTCAAAATAACCATTCGAAATAATCATAAAAAATATCCTGAAATGTGCATTCTAAAATTATGTAAAATAAACACCATTTACCTAATTTTAGAAACTATATTCCTAAAAGAAAATATATTTCAAAATGTGTTAACTGAATCCTAGACACTTTAAAAAAGAGAAGGGAATTTTGAAAATTTGAAAAATGTGAGGGTGCAGGAAATAAAGTATGGGTGGAGAAAGAAGAAGCCTTTATTTTTATATTAAGCTCTTTTTTATGCTATTTTACATTTGTAGTAATGGGCCAAAAAATGATTTTGTTGACTATTTGCACCAAGTCAGATTTGGACTTTGTTTACAAAAGCTTGTAGGGTTAGACTACTTTTAATAGATTGAATTAAATGAGTATTTTGTTTTTGTTCTAACTTGTAAGTAACGTCAAGCTTAAATTTGTCTTACATATTTTTTAAATTTCAATCACAATTTATATTTTTTGACCTAATCTCATTATGATCCCAAACAGGCTTAGTGACTCAGCCTGTATAAACTTTTTTCTGGAGTCTCATTCCTAAAAGTTAGAATATGATTTTTTTTTTATTCAAATTCGTTGTACAACTTTCTATTTAGATTAATCTCACGTCTTGTATTTTATATTTCACATTGTAATGAAATACATTTCATTACAGCAATGGCATATGGCCAATTTAGGTATGAGTATGGATAGGGTTGATTGGAGATCTAATCTTAAATATAACTTGAATTTAATATTTTAAATTTTACATTCAATTATTTATTTATTTTATCAGGTTAATTGAATTTCAAATTTTTATATTGTAGATTAATTTAGTCTGTTTTTTTGGAATTTGAATTTATATTAAATTAAACTTTTTAATAAAAGAATTGTTTTTGTTTTTAATAAATGGTATAAATTTAATAAATCTTTAACTTAAAAAAATATATGCATAATTTTAATAATTTAAAATTTTAAAAATATTAAAATATAAATTCAACCTCATTTTACTTAATTTTATTTTTCTAATATTATTTATTTATCATATACTCAATTTCACTTCACATCTCTTCAAATTTAGTAGGATTGTTTGTTATAGCCTATCTCATAACCTTACAAAAATTTATAAAAAAAAAATTAAATATGTTTTTGTCCAAGTGAATTTTGGAATTAGTCTATTTCGAAACTTTGAACTAATTTAGTCTTTTATCTTTCGAAATACGTGGATTTAGTCCTTTTAATCAAATTTTGTTAAATTTATTTAACATTTCAAGCACGTTTCATAATAATATTTGACTTAACAGTAAAGCAAAAATGTGTCAAACAGTATAAACAACTCAAGTACAATCCTAAAATGCGTATGAAATGTCAAATAAATCTAACAAAATTTGATTAAAATGACTAATTTTACGTATTTCGAAAAATAAAAGACTAAATTGGTCTAAAATTTTAAAATTTACTAATTTTAAAATTTACTAAAAATGCAACATCTTCATGGTTGTACTTTAAATTCAATATATTATCATGTCTACAAAAAGTAAAAAGCTGGAAAGATAAGGGTATTATTTTCCACCAGAAACTTGAAAGTGGAGGGTACGGAAGAAGTGAAGAAGATAGTTTTTTCATTTGCTTCAACTACCAAAATTTGCTCCAACTTCCAACCACTAGTACAGTAGGTTTGACATTCCCTGCAACTCTGCAATTGAATTCAACAAAATCAATAACATCTTCCCTAATCAAATATTATGCAACTAATCAATCATGTTGGTGGTGTTGGCAGACTCTCCCATTTCCATAATCATCACACTCCTTCTCTTCTTCTTCCTCTTAAGATTTGCTATCATTTTCCTCTTTCTGCTCCTGCTCTTCCTTCTCTGCACCCACCTTGTTCACCTCATCTTCCACTGATTCTCATTCAAAATGGTGAGTTTTCCACATATTAATTTATTACTTTGGTTCTTGCATAGAGCTACACTGCTTAGGGCACCTGTACGTACCCTATCGTACCACATACCATCAAAATACTTTTGCCCCCCTCATGTACGGCTACACTTGTACCTCAGATCGTGTTTCCCCAGCCATGTGCCCCGTCCACTTCTATTTATACACACCCTTACAATTTCCTCCTCCCTTACCTTTCTCGATGTGGGACTCTCAGATAACTTAATTCGTTAAATCTTCCTTTGCAATTATTATTTTTCCAGTTCTGTGTTCTAGTGGGGGTGGTGGTGGTAGGTTAAGGTTACTATCACGCAGGTGTTAGTTAAGACACAAAATTAATTACCACGCACGTTCCCATCTTCTTCTATGAAAGCTTATTTTTAATTGTCTCTCACTTTTGTCTCCTTGAATTTGGGGTAAAATTAACCCCAGGATCTAAGTTTTGAGTTTAATGCATACCATCTTCTGGTAGAGAAATCGGATTCCGTTTTTGGTGTCTATTATTTTAGAAACTGTTTCTGATCAGAGAGATGTTTTAACTTCAACACAACTAACTACAGGAATTTCTTGTACACGTTGATGTATACTTGAAACGCTATATATTCACAACATAATTTGATTAGAATTTTTCTTTTCTGCTGATTTAATTCTTCAAAGCTTTTACGCTGTTACTTGTTGGGTCCTCCTCCAGGTAAAATAAAAAAGAGGATTACTTTGTAATGTATCCAGATGCTACTACTTTGTCTGCATGTGTTTGTAACATTAACTTCTCCGAAGAATTTACTACACTGTGAAATTGTCCTTATGCAACTTGGTAGAACATACCTGTGATACATGTTCATGTTCTCCATATGCAAAGGATGATATCTCACATCACTGTTGCATAACAAGGTATATGTGAGTAAAAAAGATGAAATGGTGTTCATATAAAACGCACATTAACTTATAATACACTTTCCTAAAAGTGTCTTATCAATAGTTCAGTTTTTGACTTGGTCTTTGCATCCATGTATAAACCTGAAATGGATGAATTTTTCTGTTGACAGTTTTAAAGATGGTGCTACCTTCCTTCACGTGTGAAGTGAGAGGCCCCCTAAAGCCTTACTGAATGAAGGGAAGCTGAAATAGTATTGTACCTTAGTCTTCCTTGCGTATGTTTTTTTTTCTTCTTTGCGTGTAGTGAGTTGAAAGATGATGCATCTAAGGATGGGGGCTAACTTGGTATCCAAAAGGAGTGGAACAGTGACATTAATTAACCTCCAACGAAAGCTCACATGTCATTGTCCCCACCCCGATCGATGCAATTATGAACTCCAATTCCATTGTCACCTGACTCTTATCTTTTGGCCACACATGGCACTATATATATTCCTGCGTTGCATGTAAGAACTTCCAAAAAAACTTGTTTTGGTTATTACTATTTGTTCCTCTCTGGGCATGGGTAAAACATGGAGAAGCTGTTCTTGGGGAGTGTGGATGGGAGGGCTTGGAGTAGTGGTGCCTGTGATGAGGAAACTACAAAACTCTTTCTCACGTTCAAAAGGGGTGAAGCAGGGCCATTTTGTGGTGGTTGCAACTCAAGGGTGGAAGCCTGAGAGATTCTTCATTGAATTGGGGTATTTGGATCACCCTGACTTTGTCATGTTGTTAAAGCAAGCTGAAGAAGAGTTCGGGTTCTCTCAGGTGGGAGCACTTGCAATCCCTTGTCAACCTGATGAACTCAAGAGAATCATTGGAAGGGAAAAGAATAGGAACAAGGGGATTCCAGTTGCATGAAATGAGACTTCCCTTGTTGTAATTTTTCTGTTCCTGTTCTACTTACTTTCTTTGTAATAATGTTGTCGCCATATATATATATATATATATGAAATGCAGTGTGAAGTTTGCTAAATGAAAACCTCATGCACACACTCAAACAAATATTACCTGTGTTTAAAGTAACTTTTATTCAAAAACAACTAATAATACTTGGATTACACTTTTGTTTTTATCTTCTGTTTCTCGTCAATTTCTTTTCTGTTCTTAAAATTCTGTACAGAAAGACAGTGCAAAACATTCCTCAAATTTTTATTTGTCAGTTTAACTATTACCATCTGGTTCTCTTATTAGTGTTGTCTCGTTGGGAACGGACATTTTGTTTATTTTCAATAAAGCAAAACATTTTGACCATGGATACCTACTGAATTACATGAATATTTCACAAACGAGTTCTTATATGATATATACAAGGAAGGACATTAATCTTGGAAATAAATAATAACGTAAGCAGATTAGCATGGATATTGCCCCGTAAGTGAATCGTTGTGACATTTTTAAATCTAGCCTTAGCTTTGACTAACTTATATAGTTATGATTATTTTTATGACTTCTTTCAGAATACAGATTAAACTAATATGATTTCTTTAAACACTACAAACAGCAATAGCTTATGAGAGCTTCCAAATTGCTTGTATTTCCTCTCTTTTTTATAAGACTGGTTGCAAATTTTTTGAATACTTAAGACCTTGTCAGTATATATATAGTTGCGAAGTTACAGACACCAATTTTTTCCATGTACGTACTGCTATGAGCAGAAGAAAGAAAAATTGATGACTGGGATGAAGATGGTCTTGGATATACAATATGGAATGAAGGTTTCTGATATATACAAACTCATCTGTTCCTTTTGTCTCTAGAAATCTTTTTCTTCCTACAAAATAGTATTATTTTTGTCCATTTTGTTTAGTATTGCATATCCTAAGTGAACATACACATGTTGTGAAATGAGAAGGCTTCGGAACCTTTCTTTCTTAATAAAGGGATAAGACAAGGATCCTTTTCCCCTATCTCTGTCTTCTATTTGAAAAGATTCACACATGATTCACACATCTTATTATAAATCTTGTTACCTCCAAAAAATGTTGGAAACCTATTCAACTCTTGTATATTATCTCTCACTATGCTTTGTCGGTGACTTAATTTTGTTTGTTGAAGCGTCCAAAGCTCAGGTACGTGTTATTAAACAAACATCGAACACATTTGTGAGAGTTCTTGATTCAAAATCATCGCTGATAAAATAAAGATTTACTTTTTCAGAAGTATGGACTGAGAAATTAGAGATATCATTACCAATGTGTTTCTTCAAATTTCGTCTAACATTGACTACCGATGTAAAACGGATTTGAAAAAATACTGATACATCCATTTATATATTTATGAATTGATTTTATCTTTAATGAGTATGAGACTTTCAACATATCTCGTCGTACCAATGTATATACATTTTGTAAGTAAAACTTGATATTAATAAATTGTTGGACAATGGATAACATAATAAATTTAAAAAATAACATATATCGTTAGAATAAACTCAGCTTCATAACTTTAAAACTATATTAAGAAATTGATTTTAAACAAGCGAAAGACTTAAAAAATAGTAACTTGTTTCTATGGCTAGCAGAGCAGTCTGCAGGATTCAAACTACTGTTATTCCACCTCTGTATTGACCAGAAGTGTTAATCCTTTGTTTGGAAAGACAAAGGTGGAGCTAGAAAAGTGCATGTGATCTCTTCGAAGGAGATATGTGAACGGTGAATGTAAAGATTCTACATGTTTGAGTCAAAGAGTATATAGCTTTACGGAAAAAAGGCCATTTTTATGAAGTTAGAGTGAAAATTAGTGACTGAAAAGTTATGCGGGTGTGAGGTGGCCCAAAGTTTGAAAAAATTGTTGTCGATCAAGTTTTTGTAAGAGTATTCGTGAAACTTGGAAAGATGCTTCAGTGGCGCACTTCTTGAGTCAATAGTTCAGAAATGTAACAACATTTTATGAGGACTATGAGTAACAATGTTCATTAAATATTAATATTAACTTTAGAAAGTTGGACTTTGAAATTTACTTGAAACCTATGTTAATTACAGCAGCTTACCAAAGGCACGTTGAGCAGCAGTGCAACACATGCATGGAGCCCCACCCTGCATACATTAACACCAAAACGGAGCATCCACATTTTCTTTTCTTCCATTCTTGTTCAATATTATTTCATTATGTGTTCAATTCTTTAATTCGTTATAGTGTTGAAGATATCTGAGATTTGTATAAAATATACCCAAGTATGACGTATTGAAAAGACTGTTATGCTCCATAAATCAATGTGATAATAATAAATAAAGAATTACGTATTTACAAATGAACATATAATGGAGACAAAAACCTGATTTTGGTTATGGTTCTGGATTGAGTGTGACCTAATGATCAATTTTGTAGTGCTTTTTAACTGCTACCTTTTTTAGTAAAAATATCAATGCGATTTAAGTTTATTTTCATAAATTATTTTTAACATGTAATTTTGATAGTTTTTTAAATAATCAGAAATGTTATTAGTGACAAGTTTTAATCGATAAAATTTATAATTTTAACCTTCAGATAATGTTAATCTTTTTTAATTTATGTTAGGAAAATAAGTTTTTGGTGAATGTTAATTTTTAAATATAATGGTATGTATTGAAATATAAAATATAAATAAATAAATAAAATATATATGTCTAATATAAATATAAAAGAATAGAATTAGAAATTAATTATGAATTAGTGAGAATAAAATTATGATCAATCGACTATGAATTAACAAAAACATAATCGACAAATTAATTATTGATTAATAAAAATATAATTATGACAAATTAGTTACAGATAAACAATAATAAAATTGTAATAAATTAGTTATGAATTAATAAAAATAAAATTATGATAAATTAGTTACATATCAATAGTGTTATGACGAATTAATTACAAACTCATCTCACTAAAATCGCAAATAAAATCAAATTAGTTAGAAATTATAATACTTTATTACTTCAACTAACGAAGGACAAGCAATAAATTAACTACATGAATAACGGAATTATATCTCTCTAATTAGTTATTTAGATTTAGTTATGAAATATTCTGTAAAAATTTGATAGTTAATTTATGTAAAATTTATCGACGGTTAACTACAGAATAGCTAAAAAAATTTTGTAACTAATATGCAACTTTTTTATATTTTTTATAATGTAACTCTTTTTTCTCTATTTAATATCTATTACATTGATCAGAATGTATGTATCGATTTCATTAGAGTAATATTTTTTAAAATCACTCCTAAATTCCGATTTAAGGAGATGAAACACACAAAAGAAGAATTCAATCTTTGTGTTTTGAATGTATGAAACCTAGTTTCTCTTACTGCATCATCAAGTTCAATCATGCAGACACTGGTGTAGCCCATGTGAATGAGATGAAATACATAAAAGTTGAATTTAGAATTGTGATTGAAGAAACGAAACCTAGTTTGTCTTATTGCATCACAACTTCAATCATGCAGACTCTGCTCTAACCCATGTGAATATACGAAGTTGATCATGCAAGCTTTTAAGTTTTTCTTCGTGTCAGTGCAGATTCCAGTCTCTATCCCCAGGGTATGGAGCAGGGAAGAACATGGGAACAGTTACAGGTGATTTTGACCTAAAACCAAAACTACTATACCTTCCAATTAAAGAATGAAACAACCGACATTGTGTTTTTTCATTGAAGAATAATATTTTGATTACTAAATTTTGACAACTTTATCTTATGATATGATGTGTCATCTTTTAAATAGTTTTGAAATATTAAAAATGAAAAAATTAAAAAATAAAAAATCACTTAAAAGATGACACTTAAATAAAAAAAAGTTGTTAAAATATAGTAGTCAAAAAATCATTTTCCTTTTCTATTACATAAGAACCCTCTACAAGGGAACACACAGTTCATGATTGTGTTTTTTACATGTAAAAACTAGACCGTATCATAGTTTTAATCAATAATAATTAACAATGTTAACAAAACACAATCATAGATTCTAACAGGGTGATCTTATAATGGGTGTGTGATTGATACTACTTTATAAGTGATAAGGACATCGTAGTTCAATTCATAATGGCTTATCAGTGTGTCAAAGAATTGATTTAAAATGTTACTATCATACAATCATTTAATGTAATTACATTTGAAGTGAGTATCTTGACTAAGTTTTTTTTATAATTTCAACACTCAAAATTTCATGTTAATATAGGAAAAGAAAATGCCTCCCAAAAAAAGGTTATCCTAAATTTATAAATAGGCATTCTTTTTTTACTTTTCACAATTCAATTTAATTAAACTTCCTCTCCTTATAAGAAGGCATATACACATGCATGCATGTTAACATGATATTACATTAATTAATTTTATCCATTTTTAATTTAAAATTAAATTATGTCTCTTATTTTTATATTTTATTTTATCTCAGATACTTTAAAACTTTAAGATACTTCTGAATGTGTTTGGATCTTGAGATGGTGAATTAAAATAAAGACTATAGTTTTGAGAGGAAGACATCCAACCACTACGTTGAAAACCACCAAAAGAGATAAGATATAAATAAATAAAAAAATGAAGAATGATGTTTTCTTGTTTTTCAAATATATGTTTATTAAAATATTAAAAAAAGTTAACGTAAGAAGATAAACGAAAAAAAAAAAAAACTAGAATTTGGACATGTGTTACACATGTAGGTGAATTGAGAATAAAATATTTTTTATATGTATAAAATATTTACAACTTTGACAATTTCTTATATTTCTAAAAAGGTATTTCACATTATCTATTATTTTTACAATAAAATAAAACACTTAATTTTCAAACCAAGAAGTTTCTTCATTAACAAAGTTCAAATATAACACCTTGTTTAAGAGAGACAAAATAAAGTACTACTAAAATCAATTGATAGTAAAAGGCATAAATGAAGATGAAAACACTTATTTTATTATATTATAGGGTTAAATATGTTTTTGGTCCGTCAAGTTTCAGTGAAATTTGGAATTAGTCCCTCTTTAAAACTTTATACTAATTTAGTTCTTCATCTTAAAAAATGGGTGAATTTAGTTCTTTTAACCAAATTTTGTTAAGTTTATCTGACGTTTCAAGTGCATTTTATGATAGTATTTGAATTGTTTATACTGTTTGATATATTTTGGCTTCAATGTTAACTCAAATATTATCATAAAATGCGTTTAAAATGTTAAATAAACTTAACAAAAATTGGTAGAAAGAACTAAATCTACGTATTTCTAAAGATGAAGGACTAAATTGGTATAAAGTTTTGAATAAGGACTAATTCCAAAATTCACTGAAACTTAAGGATAAAAACATATTTAATCCTATATTATATTATTGTACACAATAATATATATATATATATATATATATATATTAGATATGAGTTTATTGATTAGCAGTCTTTTTTTGATATAACTATGAAATTAAATGTCATGAAGTCATTCTTGGACGAGAATTTTCATAACCGAATTAAATTACACATTAAAAATAAGAAAATTAATTTCAAAAACACAAACTATTGAAAGAAATTACATGTATAGAGATATTCTATCATGGTGCAAGCTTTTCTCAAAATCTAAAACTTAATCTCAGCCTCCAATCAAGAAATTGAAAGAAAACGCCGCAAAAGCTGATGAATAAAATGGCGTCGACCATATGTTGGAACAAATTTATTTACAAACACTTCTATAAATAAAAAATCAATTTCTCCATTTTAGTTAATATATGAGCTAAAAATCTGATTTTGTATTAATTAATGAAAAATGATTTATAAATTTAATCTTTCTTTATAAAAATTGATTTCATTTTTTTGGAATTGGTTATCAAAATATTTTTGCAAAAGATGTTTGTAATATGATTAAATAGAGTTTAAGCAATAAAACAGATTATTTGCCCATCGCTATTGGGCTCTGAGATCAATAGACCAACCATGAGCCCTCTTTTTTTTTTTTTCTTTTTTTTTTTTCGATTAAAACCTCTCATCCCCTTTTTGTTTAATGTCTTCATCTTTGTTTTACGTTTTCATTTTCATTTAATATTCACATTAATAAAAACAAATAAAATTGGTAATATGTATGAATAAAAAGAGGGTATTAATAATAAATTAAATATTTGTAAATAATAATTTTAAAATTAAATCATATTTAATTATATTATTTCTTTTGTCTTCTTATTTATTAGACAGAACTATATATAGAAGAAAAAAACTTAAAGAGTATTGAGATAGGATGCTAATTTAATTTAATTAAAAGTATAGTAGTATTAAAAAATTGAGATTGATAGGAGGCACATGTCCCCATATGGTTGAAAATGTGGTTCAAGTATGTATATATAATAACATTAAAAATGGATTTTTTTATAGAATGTTGAAAGAAATGTTTCATTACTTGCAATACACACCAAAGTAGTTGAAACCCTAACCCAGTATCTTACTTCATCCCAAAAAATTCTTAGTATGTGTCAGTCAAAGAGATCAAATAAGCACATGCACAAAAAAGAGTTCAAACTATTTAGCTTTCTTACCTAACAAAATAATTATAAATTCAATTTTTTAATCAGAATATACATACAATTTTCGTTTCGATTGTGCTCAAAAATAATTTTTTTCTTAAATGTTTGTTTTTTTTTTTCTCATTTCTTTTTTGCTATCCTAACTTAATTTGTTTTCTTTCATTTTTCTTAAGTGCTTGAATTCAGTGGTCCAGAAATAAAGCTCATACCATAGTCTAGTACACTAGTTATTTAAGTCGCAGTTATTTATTTATTTTTTTTTAAAGTCACGTTCACTTTCAAATAAGACTTTTTGAATTCTTTTCACTTTTCAATCTTGGTTATCTATAATAATATCTAAGCATTTTTTGAAACTGCTACTTTTTTGGGAAGGAAAATGCTACTTAATTATCATGAAAATCATGACGAAAAAGTACTTCATGAATTATTATTTTTTATTTTAAATTTTTAGTTATATAATTTGTTAACGAATTAATTAATAAATATTTAATTTTATAAAATTTAACAGTTAATCACGATATTAAATAAATTTTAACCTTGATAATTATTAATGTTGTTAATTTTAACCTTGATAATTATTAATGTTGTTTTATTTTATTTAAAGGACAAATTATCTATAAAATATTATAATTTCTTTGATGGAAAAAAAATAAAAATTAATTAAATAATTTTAAAGTAGTTATATTGTATAATCAAAATAATTAAATAATCAAATTTAATATAATCAAATTTAGTATTTCTCTATTATTAATACTGTTTGGTGGAAATCTATATATAACTTTTTTATTCATTCTTCAATTTAACTTTCTATTTTATTTTTGATTACGTAATAAAATTATTTAATGATTTTTATATTATTTAATATTATATTGTGTTAATCATTTTTATTAATATTTATAATTTTTATAATTTTTAATAAAACTTTATTTAACTACATTACAATTACAACTATGTTAAAATTATTTTATTATTTATTTATTTTAACTTTTATTTTTAGCATCAATTAAATTATCAATTATAGTTGTATAATATTTGTGGATGTTTTTGTTTTTTAAAATAAAATAAAATTACATCAATAATTATTGTGGTCAAAACTTATTTAATGTCACACTTAATTATAAATTTTATTATTATTAATTACCTCTTAACTAGTATCCTAACGAAAAACCTCCAACTTAATTTCAATCAAATTCATTGGAAGTAAGGGACTGTTCCAATTAGTTCTACTCAATTCCTTCATCATTCGTGTGAGAGATAGAAAAAGGCAAAGAAATGACAAAGAAAGATAGTATAATAGATTAGAAAAATTGTGTTATCCAGATTAATGGGAACAAGAAGAAATGATAATTTTCTATCTACTTAATGGAAAGAGTGAGTAAAAGGAAAAAAATAATTTATGTGAATATTTTTATACTAATAAAAAAAATAGTTTTCATTGTTATTTAATGATCAATAAATTATTTAATGTTTGTAATAAATATTATAAAATTTATTTAGCTTCTTGACATTTACATTATAACTCAGTATTATGTTAATCTATTGGATTAAAAAATTTTGACATTTAAACCATCCTCTTAATTTCATTAATTTTAATTAAACTTGGTTAAAACTTAAGGTAATTGAACACATATTTAACATTTACTAATTGTAATTATTAAAGATAAAATTAAGGTTAATATATGTTGAGTCTTTCCAGGATTACTGGAGAGATATAACACAAATGAAACATGAGTCAAACCCACATATAACATTTTGACATCACTTTTAACCAAAAACCTTAAAACAACATTCTTATATGGTACTGAATTTTTTCATTTCTACTCAATATGCGACTTAGACTCACACTTAAACTCATAATACTATGCAATAAAAACTTTTTATCCTATTTTTTGTTTTATAAATTTAAAACTCTTAATTTTTCTTTGTGTATTAACAACAATTATTTCTTATTTTAATAAACACAACTGATAATTATCAAAGATTAAACACATATTCAATTACATTAACTATTAATGGAGTTTAAGATGTTAATATTTTCTAATTATATTAAAAATGAAATACGTCAATATTTGTTATACTCAATTGATTATTCATCTCTTAAAAAAATAAATTTTTACAATGATAAAAAAATAAAAAAGGAAAATAGTAGATAGCAATTCGTTCTATAAATCTATATTACCATTGGTGTAATCGATTTTAACTATTCCATCATGTTGTCCAAATTCCACTCTATATCCATTCAACGTGCTTTATTCAACCAAAAACAAATAAATGAAGAAATATTCCTTTCCAAATATTATAACATGCTAAGTAAATGTTAAGGATTGAGTTTGAATTGAACAGTCTCATTCTAAATGATTGGTACAATTAAGAAAATGGACGCATTTAAGACAACAGTAGCAATTATTTTAAGTATATATATATATATATATATATATATATATATATATATATATATATATATATATATAACTGTACCAATGGTTTACTATATAATTAATAAGTTTTTTTAAAGTTGACATGCTCAGAACACAATGGAGAAGTGCTCGTAATTTATTTCTAATATTACTGACAGAATTATGGGCAGAGAGAGGGAAAAAAGAAAAGAAAGGAAAGGGTGTTATTGATGTATGAACACACAGGTTGAAAAATCTCATCGCGCCGACATCTAGAGGACGTACGAAGAACACCGTCATGAAAACCTTGATTTGTTGTGTGGCCACGATGTTTCTGTAGCAAACGTAATCCATGACTTTTGAACTTGACATTACTTTAATTCCACCCGACCAACACCAAATTTGCCTTCACACTTTCGTTGAGTACGTTTGTTAGTAGTTACATATTAAAAAAAAATTATATAATATGATAGTCATAAAGACAGCAAATTAGTCCGAAAAGGATAAAGTACTTTGGTTCTCAATTATGGTACAGCACATTAGGCCTAAACAAATTTGGGGCTAAGAAGAAAAGCCCCGCGTATAAAATTAGAGAACAAACCGACGCGTCAAACTTGCATTAAATGGTACGTACCTAGCTGCAGCACGCGGAAAATTAGACATGGCTCCACATGCAACCAGAGAAACTTCCTGTGTCTTTCATATGCTCTAATATTCCGATTACATTATTTATGCTTTATAAAATCCACACACACACACATATATATATGCTACGGACACTGGCACTGAAAGATCCAAAAGCTGGTTTGTTTCAACACTAACTGAATCTAGCAGCTAGCACACAGTACTATCGTCGTTGTCAATAAGCAAGAACATTGTAGAGTGATGGAGGTTGGAAAGAAGAAGATGCTCAAGTCTTTGATCTCAAAGGTCATAAAGGGTCTTCCGTTATTCTTGGCACCCAATGGAGCGCGTACGAGAAGGGTTTGCTATGTGAGTGACATTGACGAGGAAAACGAAAACGCGACATGGGTGCCGGAAGATGTTAAGGAAGGACATTTTGCTGTTATTGCAATGCATGGTGAAGAGACCAAAAGGTTCGTTGTTGAGTTGGATTATTTAACTGATCCTGCTTTCTTGAAGCTTCTGGAGCAAGCTCGTGAAGAGTATGGGTTTCGACAGAAGGGTGCACTTGCAGTTCCTTGCAGCCCTGAAGAACTTCAGAAGATTATAGAGAATAAACGACTCAATTAACAAACACTCTGTCAATATGTGTTGAGCTGTTACACAGATCTATTCACACATTTGGCAAAGGTTTGACATCTAATTATAAAATGGATGGCTTTACCTTTTGCCATTGCGAATACTCTTTTTTTCTTTTTTTCAATGTAGCTTGAACATATGACATTGTTTGTGTGATGATTTTATTCCACAAATATTACAGAAAGGAAAATATATACGATATAGTTGGTCATGTTTTAGTTTTGATCAGATATACTCGAATTTGTTGCATATATTATGGAAAATGAGTTATAACATGAGAATGCTGAAGCTCATTCAATGCATAGTGCATTATTCATGTTACAGTGATGAAGTAGCTGTCTGGTATACATATATGGCTCTCATCACTCTTACATGGTAAATCAGAAACATAATATCCAGAATGCAAGTGCAGGTATATTTTACATATATAGGATAATGCTACTCATTAAATTTATTTCTTAATTACCAGATAAAAAAAAAATCATATTTCATTAACATTGTGATGACGTAATTACAAAGTTTTACGTAACCCAGACATGTGCGCATCTCCCGAAATATTATTATTATAGGAGAAGGAAAATGAGTGGTGGATGGTTTGACGTAGACAGTTACGAAAAAAGATGGTGATTATTATTATAATCAGTGAGTGTGTATTAATTAGAAATTTGAAATAGGTTCTGTAAATAGGCATAGGAAAAATATAAGTGAAAGGGGAAAAAGAAAATTGAGTGGCACATGACGAATGGTTTCCTTTTACGCGTGAAAAGCCAAACTATGAGATTCCACTTTTTCTCCCTCTGTTTCCCGTACGTACCCTTCCGTTCCATCCATTTAGTTTAAGCTACAGTGTCGTGATTTTTGTTTCGTACACATGAAAGTTCAAAGAATTTTCGAAATTTTAAATGCTGGGAAAATTGTGATAAACAAATTTGAAGGACACCGGCGGAGAATGATTGGGAAATAGTTATGAATCATTGCGAAGTCAATTCATCACACAATTTACTCAAACACATATTTTTATATTTTATCTTTCAGGCCGAGTCTGTTTACAAGGAGGGATTTGAGTAAAGGAATTTGAGAAAAAAGAGTTATAAAAGTGGAATTGTTTGGATCACAGGAAAGATAATAAGAAATTAAATGAATTGTTTGGATAAAAAAAATGATAGTAAGGAATTAAATATGGCAAAATAGTAAATGGTGTGATAAATTTAATAAATTAAAAAAATATTTTAATTATTAAAATTAGAGAATTACTATTTTATCCATAATCATAAAAGTAAGTTAAAATAAAATATAATAAATGTAAGTTATGTTAAAATGAAATGTGAATTATTATTTAAATTAAAAAAGTTTAATATGATAAAATTATATTTAAATAAAATAGGATTGATAGAAATTAAGTTTAAATAAATTGTAGGTGAATAATTAGTTTAAAAAATATTATTATGGAATGTGGGTTAGTATTTAATATAAGAAATTAAAATTGAAAAATTTATATAAAATTAAAATGAATTTTGAATAAATTAAGTTGAAATAAAATATTGATAAATTAAGTAATAAAATATTGATTGTTTAAAGTTAATATAAATTAAAATTGAGTAATTTTATAAGAAAAATATATATATATATATATATATATATATATATATTGTTAAAAATGTACAATGCAACATAAAAGTTTATTTTTGTACTTTAAGATAGACTGACTTTCTTATTTTCATCAGTCATGCAAGAAGAGGTCAATCTATCAAATCTATTTGTGAAATTTACTGTAAATCCCTTTAATCCTATACACTAAATTACTCTAAACAAACACAACATAAATGATAAAAAGTTACAATGAAATATTTTATATAAGAAAAGAGAAAAAAAAGAGAGATTATTGTAAACATAGTCCGTACGATGTCCCGCGTGAAGAGAAAACGACTAAACAAATGAAAATTTTGCATTAAATGACGTGTTTCAGTGCCAACAGGCAAAGACTCCTCCACACCGTCTCTCAACAAATTCATGTTTCTTTTTCTCTTTTTCTCAATCTCATTATTTTGTTTTTTTTATAAAAATCCACATTATCATCTTGTTTTCATCACAATTTCCACATTAAAATCGTGAAATTTCAAAGTTATGTGTCAAGCTAGCCAACCATATCTCTTTTCCCATCTTATCAAGACCAAAATAAATATTCTTCATCAACACCCTAAATTTGTCTTAATCATATTTAATTATTTTTAAATAAAAAAGTTTAATAATTAAACAGTTAGATTACGCACTTAGATGTAGAAGAATTTAAACAAAAGAAATGTAGAAGAGGTTGTGGTTCAAATCTTCTTACAGCTACTAACAATTAAATACAGATAAAAAAAAAATTACGCACCGGATTATATTAGTCCAAGATAAAATTCTTGCTAATGTGGATTTGAGATGTTGATCAGAGCTGGCCCAATCACTAATCAGACCAAACTACCTCATCACAAGTCCAATTCCATTCTCATATATTCATTAGATTGATGCAATAATTTTTATAATTTAAATAAAAATAGTTAAATTATTTCAAGTTGATTTAACTAATTGTTTCATTCATATTATTTATAATAATTTTATTTTTTGGATTTTTTAATCCCAAGCAGCCTGATAATATGGTCAATTATTTTTCCAAGTTTAATATTAGTAGTTTTTATATTTTGATACTCACAGCTCATGAAGCATCACATGGAGTTGTTTTCCCTTTGTTCTGAGCTCGACAATGGGGATGTTGACCATACGCCATGCTCTCATATATTCAATTCTCTCATTTTTTTATTTATATTAAATTTATGTAATTTCCATTTGCGTGTGGAAACCCTATGGCTCATCAAGTGCTTCCGGCATTAGATTATAGTATTCTAAAATGAGACTAGAAAAAGAGACCAACTCTTTAAATAATTAATCATTGGAAGCTCAATATGGAAAGAACTTTTCAACAATGCTTAAACTAATACACCAACAAGAAGACAAAGAATAACAACACGTTTTTTAATAACGGAAAGTGTTGTCATTTAGAGAGAAGGGAGGATCTATAATACCATTGCAACCAAAAGTATCGTCCGGGAAAAATCTTTCTCAACTCTACTATATGTATTCCAGATGAATCTCGACTAATACAATATTTGAAGCATGTCTAACATGATTTCTTAGATTATATAAATGATTGATTCCTCTTGTTGAAAAAATAAAATTAATTTGGTTAAATTTAGAAAGGAAGGTAAGAAAAGTTGTGGTTTAACTCTTCTCACTAATAAAAACTAACAAGAAAATTATTCCCTATCACAGTCAAAATAATCTCAAGAGAATAAGATTGAGCAAGAAATTCAGGAAAGTTGAAAGGTCTTGGTTGTGTTTATAACAAGAAAGGTGATATAATTGTAAGTCTTTAAAAGAAATAGAATAACTCTTGAAAATTCCGTGTATTAATATTTGGCAATTCCTACGTTATATTTATATTTAACAATGCTTTTTGATTAAGATATTACTATAAATTGGTTGTGAACTAATTGTAATGTTAAAGGAAGTTGCCAAATATAATTTTCTTTCTAACAATTATTGTCTTTACATTCAAGTTTTAGTAAATAAGTTTTCTAGTTATCTACCACTATAAAAATATAAAGAAAATCCATAATCAAAATCATTCATTTAATTTTATCCAAGGTTAATGATTCATTCGTTCTTTCTCAAAATTTAATGAACTTCTTATTAATAAAGATTAATCCAACCAATTTTTTTACTATTAAATATTAAATTTACCTTTTTGAAAATTTTAAAAAATATTTTTTTATTTTTTTCCTACAAAATTTATTTTTGAAAACATCTCTAAAAGTATCATTAAAAATATCGTGTATATTTTTTTAAAATAGTATTTTTATGGATGGATTGTATATTCAATCATCAATAAAATTATTAAAACATGAATTAGATTGGATTTTCAATTATATCTTTAACAAATCAAAATAATTTAAATAAATATTAGGCTATTACTTCTTGCACCATATCCCTACACCCTATCATTTCGGAATTTATTTTCCATAACATATTAAAACAAATTTATAAATTTTGTTCAAGTAGACAATTACCTCACTTCTATTAAGTAAATAATTTTCTAGAAGTTTTTTATGGGTGCACCAAGAAATTTGATAGGGTGGAGGAAGTCCTTGTCTAGATATTTTGATCCGATCCATTACGATCTAACAAAAATTGAACTGATCCATTTATTTGACGCTCCTAATTTGAACACGGGTGTTGATTCCTGCACCCATACAAATTTTTTCATCACCACGTCAAAACAGTTATCAGAAACTTTTTAACAGGAAAGCTGATTGCTATCCGTAAAAACAAAACCGGAACTATTTTTGTATTCCAGAAAATTAATTCCGGAAGTGTTTGGGTGCTGGAAGAAAAATGATATTGTGCTGCACTAGCTCGAGGGACGGTTGAAAGAGAACCTTTTCTCTTCAGAAACTTCTGTTTAAGTTCATGGTTGTTTGGAAGTGAAAGTGAAAAATCAGTAACTTAACAGTTTTATGCAAATGGTATTTTTCCTAACCAGGCTGAAATATGCGAATCGCATATGTAAAAATATAACTTCATCCTTGAATTCAAGACTTCTATCGTTAACATCCATTGATTCACAAATCATAATTTACATCCTTGCAACACCAGCTTTGAATTTGAACACCCCATTTTATATTGGGCAAAATTATTGGTAATCATCACACACTCAAGGACTCATTCCTCTAAATGATTGAGATAACTTGCTGTCCTTTTCGACAGACAAAGCATATAACTCCACTAAAATGTTTACTGATGCTTCATTTAGCAAATAATTTTTTAGGACATGGTTGAAAGTGCAAGCTAACTCTTTATAAGTATGATTCAAATAATAACATCCTGTCTAAATTACTATGTCAAGTGGTCAGTAAAGGAAGTACAAGATACAGAAGAAAACTGCCAGACTCATGCATCAAACAACGGACACTCAAATGCGAATCCCAAATTTTTAATTTTCTAGAGTAAATTTTTTCCTCCTCGTGTGAGGGATAGCAGTCCTCATTGTCTCAGCTTCGCATCCAGTTCCACAGGAAAGACCTTACCTCGGTGATTGAAGATCATGAAGTCTAGGTTGGCAGGTAAAGAGACAATCCTGCATAGAGAAAATCAGCTTATGGGGATCCACGTAATTCCATACTATGTAATATTTGTCACTAGTGCCAGAATATAGGACTACTATATGAAGGCATATCCCTCAACCAAGCAAACAACACAACCAAAGAAATGACAATGGTTTTCAAGAAAAACTTTTCAGATAAGTGCCTTTAGATAAATAGCTAAATACCCAGGTGACAATATGATCAAGAATTTTGAAGTAAGGCCCGTCCAATTTATAATTGTAAATGAAATAAGGGGGTCCATACAGATCCAAAGCAGTAGGTTTATTCAGGATTCCATCAAAAAAACTTCTATTCTATATGAAATAATCAGATTTTTTTAGATAAAGTGTCGGAACCTATGGACAAATATAAAATCAAACAAGTTATTAAGCTAATAAAAAGAACTAGAAACTAAGTCAATGTCTTACCAAATATAATCTACGTGCATAAAATTTCCCTTTTTCTTTCTCATTTTTTATTAATGATGTGGATAGTGAGTATATTAGTCAAATCAAACCCAGCCACCCATAATCTACCAACAGAGTATGAATTCAGAACTTGACAAGAGTAACTTAAGTGACCCCTAATAATGGACTCCGGTAACAGAACTGGATTAGAGTATGGAAATAAAACAGTGTACATTGACACAAAAATCCCTATTTCTTGATCTGTATCAATGAAATACAAGTTCTGAGGCAAAATTGAAGATACAACGATAGTCCAGACGAAATAACCCTTGTGCCAGGTACTCGAGATCTGGGCTCTCCTCTACTTGATATTTCAATTAAACCCCAACTGTCCTGAGTTCCCTCCCCACTTTTATTTTTACAGTTCCCATTTGCCTACTAACTGTCTATTAAGCAGACTTACGAGAGGTCCTGATACCTTACATCAATGAAGACATATCAACAATTATTGGTTTCATACATACAGATCATACCTCCTACAATCTCCATTCTAAACCATCAAGGAAGGCATCCACTTCATAAAGCATGATAGAAAACAAAAGATTTGATTGGTACATATCACACAGGAAAATCACAAGAAGAGATTTGCATTAATTAATCATAATCCTATCAAATTATGCCCCTAACGTGAGATCAAAACACACGAAAATAACTAAATAAAATGACAGAAGCCCAAAACAACACCTACTGTGAGAAACTTAAGTTAGTACAATATATACTTCGATAAACGCTTCCAAAGGAAAAGAAAAATACAAAAAATTTCTTCATAAGGGTGCCTAACATAAAGTTCAATCTTCCAAAACTAATAATTAAAAATTTAATTCTCCTAGAAGATTCACTACGTCTAATCCAAACAAAAACATAGAAATAAGAGATGTTATTTCACAATCAGTTTCATCAGTTCACATTCATCTGGTTACAGCTACATCCATCCTAGCATTAATTTTAGTTACCTGTTCTCCTCGGAGTGAGGGTGAATGGATTTAAACTTCCCGGGCACAGTGAGCGCAGCCCAGAAACAAAGCATAAGCCCAACAAACAGCTCAATCACCACCTGCATTATTCCAGAAAAAAAAAATGAGATACATTACATGAAATTAAACCCTAGGTTGCAGCATTAATGAAATTACGTTGTATGGAGGCCCTGAAAACTCCTCCTCTGTAATCTTCAACAGACCCCTGTCTGGAACAAAAATCAGATCCAATTTCAGATCCACGAGCCCTAACGCTCAAACACATAATCAAGAGTAAAACAATCGTAAGAATCGGTAGTAGAATACAGTGGATAGTTGAATAAGCGGCGTGAAATAGAACCAGAACACCGAAGACTCCGACGGTTAAAGCTAGACCCATCTATACGATTTTCTTCGCCTTCCTCTACAACACCTTCACAGGGTTTTCAATCGCCGGCCACAAACGCTAATTTTCGGTTTTACCCGATGCTCGCCTACTATTAGTTTATATTTTCAATTCTTTTAACTACTAAAACATATAAATATACGTTATAATAAACTATACATAATATTTTTAAATAATTGTTAGTAATTTGAAATCACGATGATTTTATTAGATTATCTTAGTTTATAATATCTTTTAAGAACAAAACTTTGTTAAAAAAAGTTAATTGATATTGGTGAAGATTTTATTTGATTAACATAAATCAATACTATTTTATAGTTTATTTCATCACAAATATTTAAAATATTTAGAATTAGAGTTATTTTTATAATGTTGGTTGAAATTTTCTTTATCAACAACAATTGAAAGAGGAAAAAAGTAACTTCAAACTTAAACACAAATTATGCGAATTTTTAAATTAATTTAAAGATGTTAAGTTATAATCCTAGTTCTGAAAACTCGATTTGGCACGCTAGTTTAACTAATCAAATTGGAAACCAAGGTGGTAATGAGTATAATAATTGCATCTTATTGAATATTTTTAGAATAGGTAAAAAACTGACGGATTAAATCAGTTTGAACAAATAACTTTAGAAAGAATTTATATATATATATATATATATATATATATATATATATATTATTCTCCATATGAATATAGATGTCTTGTATCATCTCACAAATCTGATTTTTGGTCCAACATGAACAGTTGCAACACAGCAAGAACAATCACGGGCCACCGATAAAAAATGGGCCCAAAAGCAGCCCTCCTACTAATACAATAAACTAACCATAAAATCCAAACACGGCTTTATCTGGTGTTTACTTATATACACATATACCGAATCGGATAAGATACGACATATATCCTATATATCGATACATTTATTTTTAAAATTACGATATGATACGTGATAATATGAATATTAAAAAGTGTATAATGATTCTGACAAACATAATAAATATATGATTGTTAATGTGTAAATTCAAATTTTCTAATTAGAAACCAATTATTTTGATAGTCAAAACATGATAGCTAATGTTAGTGACCAATTTTAAAACCAATTATATTTTAAATATCAATTTAGAGATCAACTATCATTTTTTAAAACTATTTTAGTTATCAATTTAGTAACTTTTTAGTGACTAATTATTTTTGTCACTAAAATTTGTCACTGCTCAAATATTTTATTATACTGTATTACAATTTTATAAATTAGATACTTCATTGATAAGTATCATTAAAATATTATAAAATATCAAATATAATACTTGTTAAACATAAATACGTGATCTAAATTAAAATATTGTTCCATCATAACTATTCACGAATCTAATTAAGATTGCAAAATCTAAGACACCATAAAACAACCTCAATCTGTCCGTAACAAAAACAAAACCTAAGGACAGGCAGGTATCTAGTTCGTACATATCGTGCTTTTCTCATGGTCGGATATTAGGGTTGGGCAAAAAATCTAATTTTATTAATCCAATCCACTTTTGCTCCAATCCAATCCATTTATAATCCATTTTATTAAAAATCCAATCCATTTAAAATCCATTTAATGGATCTAGATTTCAATCTAATATACATTTTATATATTTTATGGATTGGATATCCATTTTATAAATCAAGATTTTTAAATATGGATAATCCAAAAAATCCAATCCAAATTTTCAGTTTAAATTTTTAGTTGGGTTAGACTAAAGGTTGAGATGTAATATGCTAAAT
>Ga0214545_1000306_pt1 | contig 71892 bp, 34 predicted proteins | sample CNSS4metaG_FD_160064 | JGI IMG/M metagenome (GOLD analysis project Ga0214545, IMG submission 160064) | Root nodule microbial communities from cowpea collected in UCLA plant growth center, Los Angeles, California, USA - CNSS4 | ecosystem: Host-associated > Plants > Roots > Nodule | place: USA...
GACAATCAAATTAATTAAATATTCAAACTATTCAAATCTAATTAAGCAATATTCTAGCATTTAAAAATATGAAATTGTGAACAAATATAATAGGAGTAGTAAATAATTTTAAAAAAAAATTAAAAAAAATTAAAAAAAAGATTAAAAAAATTGTAAAAAAATATTGGTGGGTTAAGTGGGCCAACCCACCTTCAACTCGGCTCGAACCCGTTTAACCCATGGGTTAAGAGAGTCGAGTTGAGTTCAACCCACTTTTGAAAAAGTTGAATTTTTCTCAACCCAACCCAACTCGAACCCGTAGTGAGCCGGGTAGGCTCACGGGTTAAAACCCATTTTGACATCTCTATTCCTACCAATAAAGTAAGGCATTTGTTTTTCTTTCACTCCTTTAAATGTTAATTCCTATAGCTTTTATTCGTTAAAGTATCACGATTTATAGTGTGTGCTGCTGATATTATTGTAATTGTTGAATTTATCCAAAAGGACTTTAATCTATATAATAACTGTTTTTGACAATTAAATTAATTTATACATAAAATAAAATAATTAAATAAGAAAACTTGTATAAATTAAATTTAACTTATAATTTTTATCCTTGAACGTCTAATACAGAAACTACTTCAAATAAACAAAAATATAGCCTAGAAAACACACAATCACGTACAAACTACAAGCTACTCATAATTTTGTAACAGAAGATCCACGCTGAACTCCATGTTCTTGAAGTGAAGACATTCATAAAAATTTTCTACAGCTTTTCTTCTTTTTCTGAAAAGTATTTTTACTTCTAATATTTTCAGTCAAGTATGGTCCACGATTCTATACTTTAATAGCAATGAATTTTCTCTCAAAAGAATATCAAATAAGTTTAGTTTTGAAAGTTAAGAAAAATGTAAATGCAGTCCCTAATTAACTATTTATGAAATTAAAGATGCTCATATAGGAACTAAATCTATAACTTCTTTTCAAAATCTGAAAATAAAAAACATCAATATAGAAGAAAAAAAAACCTTATATACGTTTAACCAAAATTACAAAGATTAAAAACACTACCTTTCCTGTTATCATTAGATTTACCTTTGCCCTTCCGCAAAAATTACATCTGAAGATTTCTGAGTGGCATATAATCAATCTAATGATTTTGTAGACATTAAAAAAAAACAAAAAATAGGTAATCCACCTTGTGATTTTAGACATTAATAAAAATAATGTTTCAAATAATATCTCAAATACATACCCTTGCAAAAAAATTTGTAATTACAAGAAAGCATACGCTGCTAACTGATTTTTAATCACCAATGACCTAAACAAAAATAATGGCAATAAGAGCAAAAGAAAGGGACATTATCCTTTTGTGAAGGAGGAAAGGCTCTGGTGTTTCTGGAGCAGCAATTCTTAACCCTGGACAAGTGTTCAAAGAACTCTTCACAGCTTGCTGAAGCAATTGCACAAGCCTTGTGGTAAAACATGTTTCTGACCAAAATTAATGCCAAGGTGCTAATGCTGAAACGCCTGAATAATCTATTTTGTTCCCCCTTTTATTCTCAAATGAAGTAAATAAATAAGCAAACCCATTCATTCAATCTATAAACCTCACCCATCCAAAACGGGAAGACAAAGTTCTACTCATAATGAAAATATAAACAAAGTCCATATCCACCCCTAGTGAACCCTTCACACCGAACCCCATCATTCACAAGCCAATAGAAAATCACTCCCAGTCAAGAACACTGAAACTGACATGCATGATGTAGTTGCCTCAAGTATCATCAACTTGTGAGTGAAAAACAAAACTGGGAAATGTAGTGGTGATATCTCTGCCAGGGAAACAAGTTAAATCAGATGCTAGATGCTTGAGATTGATAAAATAAAACAGTTCGAGAGAACTAAAATACATGTATATGTTAGAAATGCCATCAAGGATAAAATCAAACATAAAGGTAATCGAATTGATGCCAAAATCCAAACAGCTACAACTTAAGCAAATCCACATAGGTCATGAACATGTAGATATATTTTGCTTTTTCTAAATTATTCTTCCAATGATACGTTACATCAGCACAGAACTTCTAAACTTTTAGTTACAATTTTTATTTCGAAACCATTTGGTAAGTTTCTTCTTTTCTTCCTTTTTCATTACTAACTTGAAAGCGAAAACAATTCACATGCATTATGAAAGTGCTGAGAATAAGAGGGGACAAGGGAAGATGAAAGATGTATGGATTGTAATAATTTTAAAACAGTAAAATATCATTTCCGTTTTATTATGATTTTATGTATAATATCTGCATCAATCTTTAAAAAAAAAAAATAGTCTGTAAAGATTTGAAAACTTTTACTATAAAATGAGGTCATCAAAAAGAAGAAAATAAAAACACCCCCTATTTCTTCTCTTTATTTGATATTATAGGGGTTTTGCTATCCAGTTTGAATTGGTAACAAAATCATTCGAGCCAACTAACGAATCAATAATAATAAATTCCTATTGCGAATTGTGTAAGGAATGCAATATAAATCATTGAAGGGATTCATTAATAACATTTTTTAAACAAAATTTGGGGTTTGCCATTTGCCTTAGAACACTGGCTAGTATTTCCGGTTTGCATTAATAATATGGGAAATTATCTTTTGACAAACAAGATTTTGACAAAGTTAACCAAGTTTCTAAAAGTAGAATTAAAGTTGATTAATTTTTTATTTTTTAATTAAAATAAAATAATAGTTTTTTACCTAAATAGGAAAGTTTGTCAAAACTTTGTTAAAAGTACTTTGTTAACATATCATAACTCTAATAATATTAGCTTATTTTAACAAACACATCCCAATATGCATGGTAACATTTCACCAACAGGAAGGAACTCACTTGAGATACTGAAGTGTCATATTTTTCAGAAGAGATGGATGCCGCAAGACAAGGTTTCGCCATTCTTCCTTGTCAATCTTCCCATCATGTTTGGTATCAGCTTCCTCAAATGTCTAAATAACTTAAGAACTATCAGTGAGATCACCAGATAAGACTATAGTAACACAAGAATGGTTTTATATACCAACCTCACTATTATCCACTCAACACACAAAACTCTAGTAATTTAAGATGTCCACAAGATTAAGGCTGAAAGAATAGTTTACTTTATTTAACAGATAAATTCCGTAGCAACTTCGGACAGACTATGAGGAAAACGTCGCATTATTTGCATAGAGTACACACAATTGTTGCATTAATGAATCACTAGTGTGAGATACAACAAAGGAAGGACATGAACTGCCAAAAGGACATACATACTTAAATTTGAGAAACAACAGAACTAGCAGCCTGTTGTAAACAATTACAAAAACAAAAATTAAATAGATTTTTACTTCATAGTTCCCATAGCATATATAATTTCCCATGCTTCATAATACTGCTATTACTTCTACAGATTTTCAAGAGTAAAATTATAAATATTAAATGTCATGCTTACTCTAACACAAAGAACTTACGAAAAACAGAAAGCAAGCAAAAACAGGTACTTATCCAATGCTTCAAAAATACACAGTCTAGTAATGAACATAAGATTTCACATGCAAGTTATCAGATAATTTAAGCACCTTGTCAATAATACTTTCGACCACATCATCTGAAAGATTCATGCCAGATTCAGCCAGAGTGGCCACTACCATTTGTTTTACCTATCACAAATAACATCAATCATCAATGTATACTATCAGAATATGAAGCAGATTCCAGGTAAAGAGACAATTTTTTGCCCTACAACTCTAATATATGATTTTAAATTCTAGGAAGATACTCAAGTTTTAAAGAGGCAAAGGGAAAAATAAAAGTAATGTGTAAACTTTTGGAATGCCTACATAATGTTGTTTAATTTCTGAACAGGTTATCAGCTATAATTCAACTCTTTTTCTCCCAGTGTTAATAGCCTTGGCCTTTAGATGAGGATGGTCAATCAAACTTTGAAAAATCTTGAGCTAGACTTGTTTTCAGTCCAGGATGATGGACCACAAAATAATTGAAAAGAAACATGCAGTGGGCTTACAAAAAAAAGTATGCAAGTCAAGGCTGATTCAAGTTCCCAACTGTATCCCACATTGGTTGTCAGATGAGCCAAACACAGTTAAAAACTAGTCCTACATGGTGGGTAGACAAAAAAACATTATTATTCAACATCATAAGAAAAAAAAGTTACCTCTTGCCTTTCAATGAAACCTTGCTGTTTGAGATCATACAATTGGAATGAAACTGCAAAAGGTAAAAGTTAGGATTCCTCAACAGGCATATACATTACTATCAATACCAAATGCATTAAAGAAATAAAAAGACAACTACAGAAACAACACATGACCTAGCTCCCTCTCCAATAAATGCCATTTCCATTCAAAACCTACATTAAAAAGTAGACCAGATAGCAGAAGAAGTCTTCTAAAGATTTATCATTCTTACACTCAATCTTATCATCAATTGGTGCATTGGGATGAAAGACAGAGAGAGCCCGTGCAAACTCTTCAAAATCAAGTATGCCATTGTGCTTTGTATCAAACAAATCAAACACCTACAAACAGTCCGAAATCATAAACAGGACAATTACATTTCTTAGGTTCATATGATATTTATATGCTATGCAACTAACTTCATAGTAACCAGATCATATATATTATGTAGGAAAGAGGCTCCCACCTAACAAATCAAAGATAGTACAATAATGACATAGAGTGTCACTTTTTTTAGGCCAAATTATGACATGGTAAAAGAAACCAACCAGATTATAAAGTATACAAAGGTAGTTGAAAAACAATTTACTACGGAAATTGAAAATATTATTTAAAGTTATGGCATTTTCAGAAAAATAGTGCACACAAATATTTGTTATATTGTTGTTTCTTTTTCATCAGGGTGGAAATGTAAACGGCAGATGGAAAATAAACAAGGTAATGCTTTATATACCCTATCTGCAAATAAGCTCTCTTTCTTGTTCGTCTTGAACAATGCCAACTGAAATTCTTCCTGCCATATAAAATAAGGAAAGCATAAAAACAAACAAAATCCATAAACAATATAAATATTGTTATTAGTACATAAAACATAATGCACTTCTGAAAGTATGATTCAAAGGTTAGACTAGGAAGCATGCCATTGTCCAGAAATGTTGAAAATACAATTTCATGAAACAAAATGACAGAAGGACAGAGAAAAAGATTGTAAGAAACCTTATTGATCAGACCATCATCAATCACTGCACTGCTGATCTTCTTGAACAGTTCATACAGCGCTTCAATCTCACTTACACTAACTGCATTTACAATAAAACACAGGAATGTCGTATTTTGTTAGTATTTGTTTCCTATTTTTTTATGTTTTTGATAAAAGAGAAAAATTGAGAGGAAAACAGATGAATATTTATTAAGTGAATAAATTCTTAAGAAAGGCACAATAGCTGAACAATAAGGCTATATAGATTCATTTCCATCTAACTGTTACCTAAGTCTTCAACAGCTTTCAACAATTTCTGTAGCCAGTAAAAGGAATTAGAAGAAAATAAAATGATAATATTTGAAGTGAGCATCATCTCCCATTCAGATTGTACAAGTCATCTGTGTTAAGTTATGAATCTCAGAATCTAATTGTATCGTAGAATCTTTTATTTCCACCTTCATTATGTAATTTGGTCCTCAACAATGTATGACCGCCATCTCCAATTAATGGTAAAAGACATATAACTAAGTGTTCTCCACTGTAGTCTTCCAAATATTGTGATAACCAAAGAGGGAAGACAAGGACAAAAAGAGATCCAGGCACAATTAAACACAATAAAATAATGAAATAGGGGCTAATTTAATAATTGCCAATGACAACACTGAAATAACAATTAATAACTGGTTTACTACTCCCATGAAAAGCTCCTCACTCAACATAAGAAAGAAATTCAGGACAATGACATACACACTGTCTCTCTTGCAAGAACTTCCGGATTTTCTAAACCTCTAGGTTGCTTTGACGAATCGGCATCACAACAATTTACCAGAGCAGCACACAAATGCTTTAATCCGTCTAGGCACTGCACCATGATATCTTCCGGATGTCAAAACACCCCATACCTGAAATCCAGGAGGTAAAAAGATAAGCTAATCATATGTATATATTTTTATTGTTACTTTAGTCATTGATAAAGAAAACAAGCGACGTGTTAAATGTAAGACAATAATTTTGAGTCTACTTCTGCCATTTGATATAACAATTTTGAAAGATTTATCAAAATATAAGGGAAGACACCTACAAGTTAATTTATTTTACAGCATACATCTGCATGTACAAAAACACCTATAATGATGGTGCAAACAAGAAAAAGGAGCAGAGCAGCACACAAATGACTACTATTTATCTGGAGAAAATTGAAGAAAACCAAGCCTAAACTTGCGCTAAGCAGATTCTAGCCAGTGGTAACAAACAGAATGAAACATTGTCAATCTATGTTTCGAAGCTCACACAATCTAATCAATGAAAACCTTTTATTTCTCATTTCCTTCGAAACATAACTTTGTTGCTACTCAGACTTAGGAGAAGAGGCATAGAAAAGGATTAGGATACAACTTTATTTGTATGACAACAAACTAAGCAAAATGTAATGCAACAGATGCTTCTACAATTTACATAACTAAAACCTTGCGTTTTTGGCAATGGCCGCATTAATAGCATTGTCAACTTAAATCTATCCCAGTGACATTCCGTTTCAGCAACAGTTGATGCAAGCAAGCTACCTTTGTCATCATATTGATTTAATATTCACAGATTTAATAGTCTTTCAATCAACAACAGCAAGTAAATGTGATATTCCATGGAAAAATAAATTCACATCAATGAGAACAGGGTACATGCATAGCATAGTATTGGAAAACAGTATGTATCAATAAAATGTTCGCACCCCATAGGAATCTATAACAAAAACACCAACCCTTTGTTTGTTACCTCTTTACTGGGGGATTTAACAATTCAATTTAAATTTAATAGCAGAGCAAACTTGACCGAGCCTTCTATCCTCCCCACCTAAAATTTCTATGCAGTGTGCGGAAGGGAAGTATTTCTATCCTCTAAAGATTTTTTTAACAGTAACAGGTGCCAGTAGTATAAAAACTAGCAATTAAAGAATGATTATATACACGACACAATAAAACAGAATCACCCCCATTCCAATTTCAGATACTCTACACCGTCAACCATTGAAAGCAGAAACATGACATCAGAGAGAAACCAACGAATTTAATCTCCCAATCAACTTGGTTACAAAATCAAACGATAATCCGATTCAATATAATAAAGCATATTAGCTAAGTGATAACTTTCAAAACCAGGTAATCGAAGATCACAGTTTCAACAGCAGAGCACAAAATTGAGAGACACTGAGACACGAGATTTTTAGCTTGATATGAAATAAATCAAGGCAAAATTAAAGCAACAATGTGACACAGGGCATGACCCTCCTGAATTGGAGAAACACATCCCATTGCAGATTTCGAATCCAGAACCTAAACGCATACTGACCGTGCAACGATAAACAGATACATCTCCGTTGATTATTGATTAATACACATCAAAATAAAATATATACAAAATTGGGGATTTCTAACGAGATCTACAGGGATTAATTAAATAATACAAAAAAATAAAAAACAGAACTTGAACAGAATTAAGGTGAGAAGAGTTGAAATAGAGAAGTGGGGTTTACCTTTCAGAGAAAGAAGAAAGAGAGAAGGGAAAGCGAAGGGGAGTTGGACTGAATATTCTCGGACATGTTTGTCTGCCTTTGAAAATTGTAATCGTAATTTAGGAACAGGCAAGCATCAAGGTTGGGTTTTTGGTTTTATATATATTTTTGGAGAAAGAAAAATAACGGGGTTTGATTAAATTTTTGATATGCAAGGGAAGTTTGAGGTATGCAAAATTGAACAATCTTGTTTGCCCTTTCACTCCAACCCAAAATAACAAAACCCACTCGATTAATTTTGAATTATGAATTGTATTTATGGAATGAATGGTAGAAATGAGAATATTATAACCAAAGAACCCTATTTCTTATTTCAAACATCACCCTCATTTGGAAATTGGAAGCCATATGTCATGGATGGTAACACGTGCGCACCTACCTTCCCACGTGCCTAACTGTGTCTTCATCTGTGTTCCAATGCATCTTGGTACAGGATTTAATAAAATTAATTACGCTCAAATTTGTTTGAAGTATATTTTTTTTATTCAATGCAAAATAATTATTCCAATTTCGAAAAACTTTTTAATATGAAACATTAATCTTCACTACAACAATTACAAGTTCCTCCTTAGTTGACCAAATTTATAAAGTAAATAAATAATAAATATAATAAATAATTTATACTGTGATATATTTTTGTTTTAATTATTGGTAATATTTTATACATGTTGAAAATCAAATTATGAATGACATATTAAAAAGTTATGTCGAATAATTTATTTAAAAGGATAATAAATAGGTGAGTCAGGTGCAAATTTATTTATATTTGAAATAAAAATTTATCTTATAAAATTTGTATTTGATACATAGAACTCACTTTTCATATGTTCTTTCTCATCTTTTGTAGATTTTATCAAAATCTTAATTCTCAAATTTCAAAATGTTAGTCATCACTTTTAAACCATCTTATTTTTTTTAAGTACTACTCAACTTACTCGATCACATGATTTTGACATGTTGATAAGATGTGAACACTTTTGATCAATCCTATTCATAACTATTTCTATAATATCATAATTCTCTTAACTTGAAATCACTAGTTTAATTAATAACAAACAACTCTAAGATACATATCAAAATAACATCGTTTGATGTGTCTTATTTTAAGAAATTTTGAGAATCTCACCTGTTATAGGCAAGTGACTATACTAATGAAATCTCTTCTTAACTTTACTTTCCAACTCAAATTTTCATATTTCTCCACCAACTTTTACTTTTATAGTGTGAAACCAAGGACTTGAATTTTTTTTTTCCATTTAAACATTTATTCTCACTTTCTCACTTTTAGGTTCACACTTCAATTTGAAAATATAATAGAGTTATTTTTGTCCACCGTTCCAAATACCTTAATTAAATGGAGTTAATTATGAAAATGTTATTAGTAAATTTTGATATCTCATTTAGATTTTCTTTACAAATCAACATAAGTAACACATCTAAAAAAAAGAAAAAGAAAGAAGACAAAAGAAACATATTTGATAATCTTAAAATTTATTTTTAAAAATTATAAAAAGAAAACAAATAATAAAGTTAAAAATAATGAAATCTTGTTTATATACTAATTAAGATTATATTATATCATTTGGACAACATCACTCTCATAGAAAATTAAACAAATGATAATTTTAATTTAGATTCAATATATGTGATAAAAAATATGACAATAAATTATTATATTTTAGTAAATAAAATATTTGTATACAATATACTCTAGTAATATAATACTTATAAAAATGAGTTAGAAAAAAAAAATAACTACATAAAAAATCATTAAAATAATATTTTATGTCAGAAAAAAATATTAAAAAAATTATCAAATACATTTAGTAGAGACGATTTGATGTATTTGAGAAAAATGATCTTGGAGATATAAGAAAACTCAATCATATATTGAACCATTCAAATAGTTGAGAGACAATAAAATTTGTTTTAGTAGATTTTTTAAATGAAACAAAAATTAAAGATTTATATTATCTAATTAACCAAGAATTTATGTGATTAAACAGTCAAAATTAATAGTGAAACATTTTTATATAAAAAATTAAACAATAAATAAAAATATAAAAAAAATAGAAATAATAAAAATGTGTGAATTAAAAATTATTTGATTAATAATTTTAGAATATATCATTTAAACATAACCGTATAAAAAATGTGTAGCCAAAATTGTCGAAATATAAAATAAACTAAACAGTTGAGAGAGTAGGAAAGTGTGTAAAAAAAACAAAAAAAAAAAGAAAACCAAAGAAAAAAAAATATTCCTATTCAAATATCCAATTTAAAAAATTGCATCCGTATTCAATCGATGCATGAATCTTTTATCAAAAGAAAGACATCGAACAATATTCACGAAAATAAACTTATTTATCATCCCTACATCTAAGTATCATATCTAAAATGTTTTATATACATATTATTGTACAGTTACTTTGATGTTTTTTAGTTTTCCAAGTCATTCGGTGTATAGTGTATTGATGAACTTTTCCACGAGTTCATTTTACGATAGAAATAGTTAACCTATACATAGACATAATTGTAAAACTCTAACATGTGGATTTAATTTTTTTTTATCATATGTACATAATTTATTGAAATGTATAAGAAATTAATTTCATTTTTCTTGTCTTCTTTTTCTTTCCCATAGTATCCGATACTGTATGTATACTATATTTTTCATATTAATTAGATGAATTTTACCTTACGAATTCATGAAAAGGACTGGTTCACAGTTATTAAACTGCATTGGTTTAAAAAGGACATTTTAACAATAAAACATTTTTAATACACATTATCTGTGTGTGTCTCTCTCTCTATCAAACAAAAGGATGTAAAAAAATAATTTCCCTACGTAAAACTCTTTCGGGAAAGAGATAGTACAAAGGATTTATACATTGCTGGCATTTATGAGACGTTGAAAAAGAAATAATAAGAATTGAAGTTACAAAGATTATTATTACTGTTGCTGTGATATGGTGATCTGAATCTTACTTCTTCACACCATGTTCTGATTTACTTCTTGCCCTTCTTATCATTTTCTTAGGATCCACCATCTTCACCTTGCCGCTTGAACTACTTTCATCTCTCACAACCCTCGCTTTCTCAGATTGTGTCTCTTCAATGTCTCCTCTTATAACCATTTTCTTTTCCAACTCCAATGCCAACTTCCCATCTGATCTTTTTGTTTTCTGCTGATGATCCCTTTCCCTAATTTCTTCTCCGTTCAATGCTTCTTTCGTTGGACCCAAAGAATGTTTGCTTTGGGTGTCTCTTGTGGTAGCTGCTCTATCTTTTGCTCCCAGAAGAATCTCATGTGCCTTTGGTAGTTTGTGACTCGAGGTTGCCTTGGACCCTTTGTCTTGTTCAAAGTACAGAAGCTGCACCACTGTTCTTAATGGCAGAAGCTCGTTTTTCACTGCATGTCCACGCACTTCTGGGGACAACCTTTGACAGTCTAGAATCCCACACAACCGTTTCTTGTCTGCTTTGCTCAGTTCAGGATGCATCTGTGCATTCATATAACTTCAATCGCATCATAAATGCACCTTAAATGTGATTCTTTTAACATTTTAAACCTCTACAAACAACAACTTTTCATTCATACATACACTCTAACCCTAGACTTGTTTTTTGTTAGAGAAAAATCATGTTAAGGAAGTAGTCCCAGCACTTAATACATTTTTCGTTAATCAATTTCATTGCTTTAGCTGTAAATGTCTTTCATTTTTCACGTGCAATTAAACTAGGGACTGAGAAAGTAAAGAGTGAGTGTAGGAGTGTTATGGGTACTTCACCTTAAGATAGATGTTAATTGCCTGGTACAGATCATCATGGTCTTCACGAGCAATACTGGGCACAGTTTCAGCAAGAGACACAAATTTTGAAACTTGCATGTTATCATCCCTTGCGACCACTTGAAGATAAGAATCAATGAGCTTGCCAACATTTCTAATTGATCTCAAAAAGTAGCTGCTATCCACAGCACCTGGGGACATTCTTTTCCAAAGCTTCAAGAAAGTCTCCAACACTGCCAGAACTAACTCTGTATCATAATAGTTCTGGTCAGAAGAGGATGTTGAAGGGTAAAGCAAGTCACTCACTGTTGCCTCCTCAAACTGCAGACTGGCTCTCCTTATGAGTTCTGTTTTGGTCACCGAGGAGACACCGAAGTGAATTGAAATGCTGAGAAGCCTAAACAAGAAGCCAACCGACACAGACCCTCTATCTGCAGGAATCATGCTGACAATTGTTTCGAGAATTTTTCTGTTTTTCTCTTTAGATTCTTCTGTTTGAGACACTGAACTGCCAGAACTTTTAAGCTTTGTGATTCCCGGTAGCCACCGGCAGGCATAGACATGCAAAGCTTCTCCAATAAGCTGTGGAGGGAGCACATATGTTGATCTAATAGCCATTATTATGCACCGGAAAAGATCTATGTCAAGATCAGAAACATCCTCCGTCCACCAATCCTTTGGCACAGAGTGGTGCTGTTTTTTTGTGTAACCTGGCCTGGTGTAGGTGTAGGACCATTTGACCTGCACAAAACAATCGTTTATAAGCTACAAAAAAATGCAGCGGTCGCAGAAAACTGAGAAGGTTTGGTGGATCTGAGTTCTTGACCTGTGGTGGTGGTGTGAGAATTTTCTCAATAATTGAATCAATGCACTTTCTGACAATACCAAGATTCTCAGACCACTCTGGCAACGTAGCAGTGGTTTGAAGCGTTACAATGGAATCTTTCCAACCTTCAAGTATGCATGAATTGAAGAAAGACTCAAGCTTTCCCACAAAGTTTCCCTTCTCAATGGAATCGTTCATTCTAAGGAACTTGGCAGCACAGAGAGCGGATACAAAGTTATGGGCACTTATGTTGATTGCAATTCCGTAACAAAACTTGGCACACAGTTCGAAAGCCTCTTCTCCTCCAGGTATATCATGCAGCTCCAGAGAGACACTCTCCGAATCACTACTGTCATAGCAAAGCCTTTGTAGGAGGCCACATTTGGGAAGAAGCGGAAACTGCAGCTAAAAAGAGCAGAATTATAGATGAACCAATGATTAAATTTTTATTTATCTTTTCCACACACACCACATTTTCATTCTAATCCCAATACCTTGTGTAACAGATAAGTGATGTCATTGATTTGTATCACAAGGTCTGCAGCTATCTCTGATATCAGAGTCCTGCATTACGGACAGTACATGTTATTTTGAAAAAAAGTTGTATCGTGTCGATTTTTTTTACCAGAGTTGCTGCAAAGTGAAAAATACCTGGTAGCTTGTTCAGTGTAGAATGTATCTGCCTTTGTCCCAAGTTTCATGAACTTCATTTTTATTTGTTGAAATCGTGAAGAAAAAACCTCTACTTCAAAACCTGCAAGTTCAGGTACAATAGATCTCATAAAGTCATGGAGAGGGAGAGAAGAGAAGGCATTGATGTAACCCTCTCAGAACTAAATCAAAGGGTTATGTCATGATGCATGACCATGAAACAGCAGAATACGGAAGCACCAACTTAGATTTCTTCATTTCAAGCAAAGGGACGAAGAAGGAAAAGGAAATCAGAAATCACTATAGATGAAGGTAGAAGAATATGACATGATATCCTGTCCTGGTCACTCTGTCCCTTATGAATGAGAAAAAATTTCTTAATAAAAGAGAGAGAATTTTGCAAGAAGACCATACCTCAACCTCATTGATTTTTATATACAATCCTGAAAGCCCTTCAATTCATTGAAGATGGTGCCCTCCACATATTAAAGAAAAAAATAAAAAAGCAACCAAACTCCAGTTTAGGCCGTTATCCGCAGATTGCTTACAGAGTTTTGCAAATTGACATTCTTTTCTGTTTCTCTCTGTGGTATGTATACTTCTGAGAGTTTCTGCCCCAACCGTTAGAATAGAATAGATGAGTAGGTGAAGTTAACTAAAGTCTAAAAGTGTTGCAGATGCAGAATACTCTCACTGACTAACACCAGGCTTCAGATTTTTCTGCCTCATCTGCAGTTCCTGACACATGTAACACAAACCGAACAGCATGAAAATTTGGTAACCCTTGTTGGAAGATAATCTTGTAACTCATACGGATATACGATACTGTGCATACAGTTTTTGTACCAAGGTATAAAATAATAGAAGAGAAACAAGGGAGCTGAAATTGGGAAAGTGGTACTTATAATTAGTATTAATTTTGTTAAAACGTTGACTCGTGTCATGATAATCCTTGCATGACTTCATCCCTAGCTAATATCTTTAAATTTGTGGCATAGAAAGACTAAAAAAAACTGTAAAAAGTAGAATGGAGCCAATAGCATATGTTTTGGGTACTGAATACTGAAGCAACCCCACACAAGTTGATAATAATAGCAAATGAAGAAAGAAGCAGCAGCACGGCAGAAAATGCACTGAGCATGCATAAACATACATGATTACCTTGGCGGTTGGGTCTTGGCTAGAGAAAGGATAGTGGTAAAGCATGTTTATGCAATGTTTGGAAGTTGGGAATTAAGTGTTAGGTGAGCCAACATTAATGATTAGAGCTTTTATACAGTGCTCTCAAAAGTGTAGTAAATCCAAAACAGATATGCACTAATACACAACCCATTGCCAATCTCTTTAGAAGATACACTTTTGATTAATTCCATGTATATAAAGATACGTGGCTTTGTTCAGACAATGATATGAAAATCGGAGAGAAAGTGATGCACCGAGCTAAAAACTATTGTTACCAAAAGCTTCCTAACCGAAGGCAAATAATTTCTTGTGTGGCTACTTTCTTAAGTCACTTTCGTCGTGTCTCAAGAGAATTTTCATATATTAACTGATGTACTCTTTTTCTTTCTTTCTTTCTTTTTTTTTCAGTTTAAACTTAGTATAGGCCAGAGTGGTCCACTGCTATGGTCATCTCAATTATCTTATTCCCCACTAAGCATATAGGAATCAAGAAAGGTGGAAGCCAACCTTTTCTCCTTTCTTCAATTTGTTTCTCTTTTATTCTCAATTTTGGCCAGGAATCACTGAGATAGTACACTACAGCTTTATTAAAAAAAGCTCAGCAGCAGTTTTAGTCTTTTTAATCCTTTAAATTTCAATTGCACACAAATCAAGTTCTTCTAGTTTTCTTTCATTTAATAATGAACAAAATTACATAATGACAAACTAAGCATGACATAGTAGTGAGTAAATACAATGTAGCAGTTGAAAAGCACATCTTCAAACTTCAATGATTTAAAAAGAAAAGCCTTTCCCTTTTGAGCAAATTAAGAAGTCATTTATAATTAATGCGCTAGATGTAAGATGAAACCGGTTAGGATTGAGAGAATGACATAATTGTAAATGAAAGAAGAAAACTTGAGAGATTCAAACACCACAATTAGAAGATGAGATAAAAATTGAATAATCTTGAGGGATTAAAAATAAGGCAGTGGAAATCTAAAATTAATTTTGATAAAGGATGTGTTATTAGAGCTAGGCTCTCCCTCCCCACTGTAGCATGGTCTGTGCTTTGACAGACAAATGGTGGTAAAGCAAAAAGTAAAAACCAGTGTTTGTGGCATGGCACTTATTGCCTTCACCCACACAGAAAATGAAAAACCAACCATTCTTGTTTTTTCTTCCATTTAAGATGCATAGCACCTTTTCCATATAGGCAATTCCCACAGATCCCAATTCCATGAACACTACAATTCAGAAATGTGTGTGTGTGTGTGTGCATGGTTAAAACCAGCTATATGCTGAAGCAATGTGATCTATTTTTATGTTCTTTGATGGCATTCAATTAGGTGTTTAGCCAATTATGTGGACATTCTCTTCTTCTGGAATTGACAAACTCTCTGCCAGTTACCCACTGTCCACCCCACTAGAAGGTTTATATCATTTACTTTTGTCACTTTTCTTTTGGAATTTTTTAAGCACAAGTTCCTTTTTCATAAAATTCTATTATCCTCTGACAAAAGTATTCTTCATCTTTAAAACAAAAAACGAAAAAGCAACTTTCAGCTTTTAATTGGTTAAGGAGTGAGAAGTCAAAACCTTAATGCTTTTATAACAAAATAATAACTTTCACTGTGTCACACATATTTATCTCTCTATAGTTCATATCAGAACAAAAAAAAAGACTATAGAATTTGGAAGAGAAAAGCAAGAAGAGAACATACCTGTTGCTATATTATTGGTGCAACTGATTTAATCTTAGGAAGCAGAAAAAGCTTTAGTACTGAAAAGGCTGCATGGTTTAGAAGTAGGTGTAGTGTAGAAATTGAAGAAATTATGTGAAACAGCATGAGTAACGAAACTGAAGGAAGCAGCAGCATAGATATGAAGATGAGAAGCTGTAAGATGAGTGCTTTAGTAGTAGTGTTATGCAAGTAATCCTCAGAGAGAGAAAGAGGGAGAGAGAGAGTGAGGAATAGGGTGTGTCTGTAACATATGCTTCGGTTAGAAACAGCCAGGGAGACACCAACTAAAGAAAAATGAGTACCACAATGTCTCCTAAGCAAGGAGAGAGAAGGAGTGGTTCGTTGGGATTAGTCAACATGGTAATGTATCAAAAGCATGCCATGATAAATCCATTGAATAGTAAATAGAATGGAATAGAAGAGAGGGAAAAGAAGACATGGGAAAAAAAATGAAAAGAAAAGGAGGAAGCAGTGTCTTTTCCTTCTTCACCCAACAGCTTCAAAATTGGTGCTCAGTGATTGAATTACAAAAAGCATGCATTGCAAGTGGGCTATGACTTTGGAGTGCTCCTATATACTTATTCAAAAGAAGCTTGTGTGGGGCCAATTCTCTGCATAGATAAAAGATCCTCTCTGCATTCCTCATCATGCTTCCCCCCACTAAACCTCACAAGGATATTCTTATGCTTTTTTTTAAAAGGGTATCTCAAACTTCTTCAAAAATACTGATATCAGTTTAAAAATCTGATTTTTTTTCTTTTTAACTGCATGTATATATAAACTGAACTCCTGATTCAACACCTAAAGTTTAGTTATTTATCATACCATGTTATATATATATATATATATATATATATATATATATATATATATATATATATAAATAAATATATTTGAATATGTTGTATGTATCTGAGTGGAATGGATTATCTGCATGTGAGCCACGTGTCCTGCCCTATGCCGTTGGTTATATCTTGGTGATGGGATTGGTCTGACTTGAGTGTTGGTTGTTTTGGAGGCCAAACACAGACAAACACTTCTCTTTATCCTGCGTGTCACCTTCCATTTTGCTTAATACTTCATGCGTGTGCCCTTCTTCTCTGTGATCCTGTTCATTCACTCGTGCGTTAACCCTTTGGGGGACCCACATGATTCTCTGTCACCCATCCACTCTATCCTTTCGCTTCAACCCAACATCTCTTAACTATTGATTTAATACCCTCAAAGAATAAGCTGCTACCAAGATAAAAACAATGGATTTGGTATTGGTGTCGATCTTAGAGACCTACAACCAGATGAACATAACATCTATATCTGTGTAAATAAGCTCAAAGCAAAGCAAAGCAATTTCCTCAATGGTCCTACACAAATGATGCCTTGACAAGGAGATGACGATGGCCATCATGAGCATCATCATCTCAATAACATGATCATGATCATACACACCTTTATCATCATTTTCTTAATTAGATTTTGTATTTGTTTTGATCATTAAAGCTAATCTTTGAAAAAGGTGAAAAAAAGATGAAGCCGACCATGTGCCTTTACGTGAAGATAATCGTCTCCTCATCACAGTCTGATGCCAATACATTTTGTTCATTCTGTGTGCAGCAGTGAACTTTTGCTCCTTAACCTTGTATTTCCCCTAGCTAGCATCATCATAAAAAGGTTATATCAGATGAAACTTTATCAATATATTTTACTTTTATATATATATATATATATGGATTAATGTTTGAGTCATGCTGTGGATATACTTTGCATTGCTTTTAATTAAATTTCAAAGGGATGAAAGAAACTGTGCAACTTTTTGATGTAAAACTCACTCACACTTTTTCAAGTTAATACTCTATCGACTAGCTGTCTCACATTATTCACTTTTTTCTTGGTTAGATTTCTTAATTCATGCCGGGAAGATCTTCCAACCCGCAGGTTTTCAATTCGTTGATTACCTTATCATGTCTTTCGGAAAGGGAAACTTCCAACTTTTTGTTACATCAACTCATGCCATGCTCTAGTTAAATATATCAAGATACAGATCAGGAATAATTAATTAACATTTCATTTCTAATGAAACTGGAAACCAAAACCAGCAATGAAACATATTTATGATAAATGTTAATATATATATTTCTCAAAAATAAAAAAGAATGTACAGAAAAGATTCCGATTAAGATTGTGCAGGTATATTTGGAAGTGACTTATAGAAAGAAGGTAGAAGTTATTGAAGTAGGGCAAAGGAAATGACTGGGCACCATTATTTCTTAACATGTTGCTAATATAAAAGGTAACAGGTCACTGCACCTAACTTACTTTTTTTGAAGATACCAGAGGCTCTCTAACCCACCAATACCGTTGTTTTCAAATTGGAGTAAAACTTGGAATCGTAAAGATGCAATGGTGAAGATGTTATTTAGACGTAAATTATTGGGTTTGATAAGAATGAAGAGAGAAGTGTGTTTTTATCGTAAGAAGGAAAAATATTGTTGTAAAAGCAGTTAATCGGTTATGATTATGTCTGGTTTAGTGAAGTGGGAGTTGAAAACTTGAGATTTAAGAAAGCAGGCCTTGACGTATGAATCATGGTGATGTGTCGCTTTTGAGGAATTTGAAGACATGGAACGGAACACAAATTGGTGTAGACATGATGAATAATTGTGTGAGTATTTGTGAACGAATCGAATGGTACTTGGTAATGAGTGTGGGTTGGAAATGGTTGCTGGAAAATGGGCGTAGTCAATTCACACTCTATCACATTGGACCTACTAATACTACCCAGTTAGGGTTCCCAAATAAATTTACTACATTTTCGTTCTATTGTTTGACTAATGGCCTTCGTTCAATGCTTTGGTCCTCTCTGGTTCCCTTGTCCAAGAATCTTATTGCAAATCCTGCGTTTACAACTTTGTCAGATATTGTGTATTATTTTGCAAACAAGGACAAAATTATATTTCATATCATATACTTATTCCCTTGCCTTCCTATTTATATAAAGTTAAGCACGTTTTGTTCTTGGTTTCAAATCACTTTTCGTGACATCCATTCCCATGTATTTCAACACACTCTCAGCCATCTATGATCAATCATAAGTGCTTTCATAGACAAAAATAAATAGAAATATTGATGTAGTTCTTTGCAGAGTTGAGGTATTGTTTATTTTTGAAAGTGTTTTTTTTTTTTTATATTTTATTATACACATGTTATAGTCATTAAGAGACTGTGATTCTATATATATGACATTATAGTATTACATATATAAGACATTTGATATCACTTTTAACCCAAAACCTTAAGATAATGAGTTATGTTATTGGTCTTTCATTTTATATAATGTTTAACTTTGTTTTTTTACCTAATGTGAAACTTTAACTCACACTTGTATATTATTCTCGACAGGTTCTGTCATGATTTTGTCATTCAAAGACACCTCAAAAAGAAAAAGAGAGGGTATTTAAACTCCTACTCTAAACTTTAACTTCTAAACGACGTGGAACTATTGGGTACTAACATAAAGTTGATTTTTTTTATAGCTAGCTTATTATTTTAAATATTAATTAAATATTTAAAAAAAAATTACAATAAATAAAACATAATATTATAATATCTAATTTTGAAAAATATACATTTCCTTTTTTTATTGTAAAATATAAAAAAAATATAATAATATAAATATCAAATAATATTTGAATAAATATAAAATAATTATATAAAAAGAATAAAAATATTAAATGTATCTTAAAAGTAAATTAGAAAACAATAACAAATGAAAAGTATTACAAGTTTATTATATTATATAATAAATTAAAAGTGTTTTAATTTAAAACAGACAAGACGAATATATAAATTTTATAATCTTAACAGATAAAATTAGTCTCACAAATCTCTACATTTTAATTATTTAATTTGTTAAAGCATAACTTATCATATCATATAATATTCCAAATTATTTAATTATTATCTAAAACTTCTTCATCAAAACACATAATATTAATATGTATTTATTTATTCAATTTTGTAATAAATTATTATGATTGATTAATTATATATATATATATATATATATATATATATATATATATATATATATTATTTTAATTCTTTGTGCTTCTTGTTGGGAGCTCATGTGATAATAGTGAGACAGTGGAATATCCTGAATCGTACCATAGACATCCCTAAAGTTAAAAAATAAAATATTTGTTTAGTAATTTTCACACTATTTAAGATCAATTTGTGTAATTTTAGAAGAAAGAAGCTAAATTTACATAATGTGACAGGTAACACGTACCATTAATATTTTGCTAAAAGAAAATGTCTATATAATTATATAGAATTGGTCTAATTATTAAAATGAAAGATAATAGGATACGTTTACATGATATATAACCATCTTTTATTAAATAATTTAGTTTGTTTTAATGTTAATATTTTATTATTAAAAAGAGTAAGTTATTTTCTAATATGAATTGTTCTTTTAAAAAGGCTCCCTTGTGGAATTATCTTTTATTTTTGATCCAGGTATTAAAAAAAGTGTCAATAACATGAAAACATAAGTTTCTCTACTTTTTTTTTTTATTTCCAGTGCAGTGACTATTCTACAAATTACTTATACAATACATACAAAATTATCTCTAATGACAATTATTTTCTTACAGAAAATATTCTTAATGGGTATAATAAATAACAAATTATTATGGTAGATTTTAAATGATTTTAATTTTAATTTAAAAAAGAAAATATGACTAATTATTTTTTGTCACTAAATTTGGTAATTATTTCACGTATTTTCTTGTATTATACTACGACTTTATAAATTAGATACTTCATTAATAAGTATTGATAAAATATCCTAAAATATCGAATACGATACGTGTCAGACACTAATACGTGACCCAAATTAAAGTATTAGTGCATCATAGCTTGTCAATAAAAGATAATAGATATTATAGTAATTTTGGTAATATCTTCTTTTCTTATTATGTAATAGATTAGTCAATATACAATTTTTTTTTGTTTTTTTCCTTTTATAATTAGTCAGTACACAATTAATTTTCTAATAAAAAGGTTTACCAGATTATTTTTTTTCAATAAACAAGTTTAATCGGTATTTAGAATAGAGAAATGTATGGTCTATTAGCTCAGTTGGTTAGAACGTCGTGCTAATAATGCGAAGGTCATAGGTTCGAAGATAATAAAGTAAAAAAATATAAATTATTGTCATCATAAAAATACTATTACAAGAAAACTTTTAAATAATCAATTTTAGTAACCAAAGATATGTTAGAGATCAATTTCTTATTTAGATACCAATTATTTTGATAGTCAAAATCTTGGTAGCTAATGTTAGTGACTAATTTAGAAATCAATTCATAATAGAAACTATTTTAATTATCAATTTAGAGACTAATTATAATTTTTTTGAATTATTTTAGTTGTTAATAATTTGTAGTTTTTAAATTGGTACCTAAATTGGACATTATATAGTGACTAATTATTTTTTGTCACTAAACTTAATCATTATTTAAAGATTTTCTTGTAATGTACTACGACTTTATAAATTAGATACTTTATTGATAAGTACCGTAAAATATCCTAAAGTATCGGACACGGATACGTGACTTAAGTTAAAGTATCAATGCATCATAGTTTAAGATCAATTTCAATAAATTAAAAAATATAGTTTTATTTTATTTTATTTAATTCCAACCAATTGTATGATATTAAAAAAAATAACTTTAATATATTTTTGAAACCGTTTTAATTCAAACATAATGTGTTTAAAACAATTTTATCATGGTGATCAAATAACAGATAAAATTATTTTATTTTTATAAAAATATATATATATATATATATATATATATATATATATATATATATACATTTATATATATATATATACATTTATATATATATATATATATTTATATTTATATTATAAAGATATTTCTCCCTGATATTTATTAAAATTAAAAACATGCATGTATTTTCTTTAACTCAACATGATTGTACTTTGTAGTTAAGAAAATGAATAACATATGTAGCTTGAACCTATCATTATATATTCTCATTGACAATGCATGCAAATATTATAAAACCAAAATTACATAACACATTGCATCCTGTCTAAATAAATGCCAATGAAGATTACTGTATTCTAAGTTCTGAGATAAAAATATAATTAAATAAATAAAAATTGCATAAAAATGTTTTGATTTAGGAATGGATTCCTTATCTGATTATGAACAGTATGATTGTGCATTTGACTTTGCTTTTCTCAATAAGTTTTTCAATAAAAGAACAGAAAATAACACAACTGAAAACAACATAGTTCAGGATTCAGTAGTTGCAAGTAATGAATCTGGTAGCAATACATTAAATGTAGTGAAAGATTTTGAGCATGATCCTAAGGGTGAAACACCAAGATGGATTAGAAGAAGAAGGTTTAAAAAGGGTACTGAAGAGTATATTACATGGAGAAGAGAAATTAGGCTCAAAAATAGAATTTCAGCTAGAAAATCTATTGAAAAGAAACAGGTTTGTGCAAAAACTCACCCAATCCTAAAACAAAAGATCATTTTTATATTATTGTCAAACTTTTATATATATATATATATATATATATATATATATATATATATTAAAGCACCAAAATTACATATATTTAGAATACTGAAAGATCATTTTATTAATTTAAAAATATAATAACTAAAATATAATTTAATTGAGAGGACAGAAATTAAACTTACATCTTTAACTAAACAAGACACATCCCACAAAATAAGAATTTGTGTATTTCAAATGCATTAAAACATCAATTAATGACTTTTTCTAAGAAATTTTAACCTTTTATAGTTTTGAGAAATACTTTTGATAATGCAGGCTCATATCCGTGAGCTTGAAGAAAAAATGGTAAAGCTAAAGAGAGAAATAGAATTGAGGAAAAAAGTTATACAGGTGATCATTGTTTCTAGTCCTTTTTATATATAGTTTTTTTGTTACCAATTTTAAATATAAAGTTATTCATGAGGAAAAAATATATTTTTAAGTGATACAAAATATTCACAAAAGTCTTACTGAACTAAAATTGAATTAATCAAATGTTCAGTTAGTGTTTGGATATCACTTTCTCTTTCCAAAATGTGTCAACTTTTTTGTTGTCCACCTAAATATATGGTAAGTTTAGTTAAAAAATGGAAAGACCAGTGATGAAGATATGATTAATATGGGACTTTTGAAAAATAGGAAAGAATAAAAAGAGAGAGAAAGAAATTTTAAAAATGGTGAATTTATTGGACCTTTTTTCACCTATTTTTATTTATTTGTTTATCGTCTATTATCTATTTATATTAACCAAATATCTTTCAACTTCTATTTTATTTATTATTTATTTTTATACTATCAATTTATTTTCATCCTACCTACTTCTCTCTTATCCACCGAACAAAATGATAATGATTTATAGCTTTGGATTTATTAGCATCACTCATAGCTTCAATTTATTTTACTATTTGTATATTATGTGTGTTTATATGTTTTAGTTAAAGTTGTTAGAGTTTTAAAGTACTTTATTTTCAAAAATATTTTTTTTACTCATTAAATTTCGTTATATCGTGGTTTGAAATTTGTAGAAGTATTTCCAATTTTTAATCTAAACATAATTTTAATCGATTGAGATTCATGGTTGCAGATCAAATAAATTTAACTCAATTTTTAATCTAAACATTATTAAAAACATTTTCTTCATATATAATAATTTACACTATAATATACGTGTATATGTACATTATTTTTCCCTTTTGACATTATTTTGTCGAAAGATATTTTATGCCTTTATTTGATTTCAATTTTCACTCTTTTTTTTTTATAGATTTTTTCAAATTCTAAACCTGCCGGAAAGTTGAGCAGACTGAGAAGGGTTTTTTCTGCATCTGATTTCTATTCTCCAACTCAGGTGGAATACTAAGTAGTTTTAATACAAATTTGCTTCTAAGATAAAAAGTTTATGTGCACATAACCCTTAATTATTTCAAACTTACTTTTAATTACCAAAATCAATTCTATAAACATTCACCCACCAAACATACACAAATTGTCACCATGATTCTATTGGATCTTGCAGGTTGACACTGAACATGGAAACACAACTTGGGAGGACCACTTGAGGTGGATAGTTACTTATTCCAACTATGAAATACTTTTCTAGTATCTCCTCAATTTTCATATACATCATTCATATTTACACTTAAATAAGATTTTTATCATATATCACCTATTTTTAATTTGAGACGAGACAGTAAAAAATTAAAATTATCTTAGGCACATAAATCAAATAGAAAATTCATGAAGCATGCAGTAAATGATTTTGTTCATTAAAGGACTAATAGAAAGTTGCATGAATATGCAGTTACTGTTGCCAAGGTTGAGACTGATTGTGATGCTTATTGCTATGTCTTTGTTACATAGTCTTTTACTTGGTCCTGAGCAAGAAAATTTACGCCACACAGAAGTACATACTTATTCTCTGTGTTCTATAACAAAATTTGCAAGGCATGGTTAAGAAAAACACATTTTTTCTAAGCTGATGCGCGTGATTCATAATTGCGATTGTGTTTCTGAAAACAGTTTACTAGGGAAAGTGAAAAATTATAGCACCAGAATATTATAGCAGTCAAACTATTTCTTACAATCACTGACTAATTATTTTGTCACCTATACTTTGGAAGCAAACAACAGTAACCATGACACATGATAGATGCCAAGTTATCATCTAAATAGTGACATTTCACAGCAAACCAAATTTTGAACTGGTAGCAACCGCTGATGCAATCTGAGTATGTTTCGCAGAGTCTAATTAGCCATTTACGACAAACCAGTTAGTAATATCTCCCAACAGTAGTCTGGTATGAAGAACAAATTTTGGTAGCAAATCAGCATCATTTTCTAAAGCCATCATATATCCTAGTTCAAGCCGAAGAATGGAGAAATATTTGTTCTGAAAGGAGCGTGTAGTCTGATAGTTTGGTTTATTAATTGATGAAACACTGGGCAATCCGAAGTTTTGTTGAATGATATTCAAGGTTATTATTATTCCAAGAAAATCATAGAATGTGAGGAGGAACTGTTTTTTCTTGGAAAAAATGTTAAGGATTGCCCAGAATCATATATACAAGAATCTATATTGTAATGGTGCTGTGAGAATATCAGTTACCTTTCCTAATTGTAAGAGGTTAAATTCCATGTGAAGATTCATTCGTTATTTAGCCAAAAACTCCTTCTCAACTAGACTGAATGTCACCTTTAAGCGTTCTTGCAGATTTTTTAGGATGTTCTTTGAAATCCTTTTCTGATGTTTTGTACTTTTCAGCCATTCAGTTCCAAACAATACCTGTACTTTACATGCCTTTGGAGTCAATTCCTCAATTTGATAGCGAATGTGCAACTGTAGAGCATTGTTAGAAGACAAAAACAGTGAGAAGACAAAAACATCATAGAAAGTTGAAGAAGCTAAATCTGGCTTGCTTACATTGAAATAATCACCAAGGGGAACTCCATGGAAGTTCATAACCTCTTGCAACAGCCAACCCTTTCCTCCTTCCAAAGTAGATTTCTGCTGAGTGCTCGTTACTTCAACTCTATAACGTGAAATACGCTTCTCAAACTTATAATACACTGCCCTCTCATATACATCATTGTTTTCAGATACCCAAGGGGTATAAGAATAATTAGCACAGCCAGATTTTTCCATGAACATTCGGTCCAACTCACCCCCACTAAATAGCTCCATCAGAAAACTGGCCTAAATTAATTAAAAAATAAGAAACTGTAATGAAACACAAGCATTGGTTAAGTTGTACAAAAAAGTGAATAATGAACCAATAATTTTTTGAGGGGAAGAGAGAGATTACAGGAACAGAAAGTGCACCAGAATGAGCCTCGGACATGCTGACATCACCAAGACCGATGAATGACCCATTCTCATCATTTCTAAGGCTTTTAGTTTCAGATTCTTCTTCTACTAACTGAACCTTCTGCTCAGGACTCAAGGATCTGGCCTTCCAGAGAGCCATGATAGTCCTATACCAGCACAGAACAGTTTTTAAAGTTCTAAAATAGGATATCTTTTATAATATAGTTTGTCACCATTAATTTCACAGCTAATTTCTTGAAATCATCTATTGACAAGTTGGATGACCACGCCTCCTAAAACATGGGCCTTTTTTCAGGTGGTCAAAAAAATGTAGTTGGAACAGTGGCTAGTTGGAAAACAACTACATTAGTCTACAAAAATATAATCAAACACAAATGGAAGATAATATTATCAGATATCTAATACAACAAATAACTACGAAACCATAGCTTGATCAACATCAAACAAAAAACACAAATTAGCATACTTTTCCTTCATCATCCATTAGCAACTTGATATTGTATGACTGGTTAATCAAAGAAATGCAGACACTTTAAGAAAATCACTTCCGCACTTTACTTTTCTAGTTCCACACTTTGTTAAGAAAATCAATCTAGTTACCAACTAAAGTAGGGCAATGCAATTTACAACAAATGAAAAACAATAGAAGTTAAGGGGGTTTTTCAGAGCATCAGGATAGGAATTGATCAAAAGAATTGCAACTGTGAATTGTTGATATTGATATTTTTAATGTCTAACATAAATTCACAATCAAAATTGTTGAATTTAAAGGGGGTGAGGAGACAAACGGAACCAAATGTTTTAAGAGGAAATTCAGAATAAAAATGCTTTCTTATTCTAGAGTTTATATACATATATTCATGTGGCATTCATACATACAGGCTCTTAACAGACTTAGTAGACACTATTTCCTATGATAACATTCATTCAGCCTAGCTTCCTAAATACTAATTGTCATGAGCACTAAATTCATTTTATCATATGATATACTATTTCTTATATGCCTTAAATCAAGGTCAAAACTCAAAGTGATACTGGTGTCGTTGTAGACCTAAGAGTAAGCAGGGTTGGTAAAACAAAATTATAGTAGTTGCAGTGGTGTTGCAGATAAGCATATAGAAGATGCAAGCTTGTACAATAAAATAAAATATCCCCAGTCTACCTGTTTGCAACATTGAAAGACACAAAGGATTGGAACCGGAACTTCAGTCTGCCATCTTCATCTTGTGTTTTTGCACCATGCTTTGCATCCACACCTCTTCCTGGCCAAAGAGTTACGACAATTATTGGACTTCCCATCGATGAAAATGTAGGAGGAATAACCTGAATGTCTTCAATGTCCTCCCAGAGCAAGAAGAATTTTGTCTTGTGTCCAAACAAATTTGCATGGAAACCAATTATTCTTGCTGAAACAAACAGTCGACCCTGAAGAAAACAAACAATTGACAACAACATAGTGAGATAATACGAAAGAAAACACGAGTCCATTAAAATAAAAATAGAATTTACAATGTCTTTCAACACCACATTACAAACCAACCACACCTGTAGGGGCATTTTTCTTTTCAAATGACAGGTGAAGTCATTGATGAGAAATTCCTCAGGTGGAAGCCCAAAGAGTTTCTGAAAGGCTGAATTTGTTTGAGGAGACCGCAAATTAATCTACAATTTTGTAAATAGGAAAAGAAAAAAAGGGTAGAAAAGGGTGATAAAACAGAAGTGCAAAATAATTAATAAGAAAAACAAACGCCTGACAACATAGAAGGATCCTTACCTTCTTCCCCACCTCTTTCTCCATTTTACTTATATAGTGTTTTACAACATCCCCGCGTCTAGTGTTGTTCAAGAAAATTCTTAAGTGCAATTTAGACTGACTTGCCTGAGCCAACTTTCCTTCAAGGGAAACCCATATATCAGCAAGATCTGAGATGTTTGTTTTAAGAAAATTGATTTCAACATGTCCTAGAGATGTAACTTCATCAAAAGGTCCATCAAAATCATAAACATCCACATCCAGCACGGAAGGAGGATCATCCATTGCATCAAATTCAAATATTTCTGCAAAGACAGACAATTTTTTTAACAAAGAATACTTAATCATATAATAACCTAAACCACATGTAGACGAAAATTAGACTCTTATGTTAGATCACTGGAGGTGCACATTAATGATAAACTATCAGATGTCAATATATTCACCATTCCATAAAGGACTAGATTTCTTGAACTTGATTGAGCTGGTTCTTGTTTTTCCGTTGCAAGTAAACACCACATATGGATCACAAAATGCCTTAGATTCAGCAGTAGCTAAATTGCTTCCTTCTATTATGGCCACAGTTAGCATCCATCCTTCTCCATTTGCTTTAATGCCATGATCACTACCTAATATTGTAGTACCCCATAAAAACTATATCAGGAAAGGCATATAACCACCAAAGAAAGTAAACAAGGGCTAATAATCAAGAAAGAAGGGAGAATAAATCCCTGGCCACCCCGTGAAAAGAATAAGCATGTCAGGTGTCAGAGAAAAAGCAAAAAGTTCAACGAATGAAATTTCCAGGTCCATACTACATTAGCATTTGTCAAGCTCATACTGTTTCCTCCATACAAATAAAAAAGATACAAGTTCAACGATAAAAAAGAGAGGCTGAAATATGTGTTTAATTATTAATATCTATAAAATGAGTGTTTCAATTTTGATGCTTGTAAAAAGAAATATATGTTTTTCATCTCATAAAATTCAAAATCATTGCTTTGTTTAGCCTTGGTATTGATTCGAATTATTCATCATTAGATGCAATAACTAACATTGTCAGAGACGTTGAGTGCACAGAGATGTCTAGGATGTCTACCTTAGCCCTACTATTTTGATTAATAATACTTTATAAAACTCGGAACTTTATAAAACAAACACTCTTGAGAAAATCCAGAGCAGTGTCTGAGCAAAACATGAAATACATTCTTCACCTTTAGGTTTGACTCTTTCTGGCAAGAAAGCTCATTTTCAATAATAAGTACAAGGCTTTCAATTCTGTACGTATCAATTATTTATTTGATTTTGGACAGAGTATTAATTTGGCTATTTTAACCAGTAATCTACTGTTTTGCATCTATTATTGGAGTAAAAGTTCCCTAACACATTTCAGTTTATGGTTTTCCCAAAATGCCGCGTAGGAGGTAGAAATTTCTTCTGAGCTAAGTATATATTACTCTTTGCTGCAATTCGGCTTGCCATTCTTTCCCTGTTTTTCTTAGGACGACATGTTGTTTCCCACCTTGGAATTTTGTTTTTCTATCTTAAGGCACTATTCTTTGACCAACATAAAAAAAAAAAAAAAAATTCATTTGCGCATATATACACCCAATCTGATGGGTGTTTAAAATCAAGCAAATTCTCAAGTTAAAGGATCATTAAAAAAGTGAAGGAAATAAAGGGATTACCCTTTCGTGCTCTGGCTTGCACGAAGCGTGAGATTAGACCGATTACTTTTTCACCTTGAAGAACCAAGATAACACATACAACAAATTCCCCGATAGAATCTGGTAGGTCAAGCCAAACAAATTCAAGCCCATGAATTAGCCTAGGAGATGCCAGCCACATATGCGCAAACACGGACATGACCATTAAGAATACTAAGAAGACTTGGAAGTTAGCTAAATACTGCAGTGCCAGCCTCCAGTCTGACTGAGGTTCTGGTCGTAATGTTGCCAAAGCCTGTTCCTTACTAGAACCAAGGTCCTTTGAGACAACAGCCTTTACAGTCTGACATAACAAAATAGCATACTGATCAAAGCTTTCCCTCATACCTTGCCGAGCTCCGCTTTCTATCATTCCTTTCATCATGGTGCTCTGTACAAAGTTCATTCGCCAAGATATCACCAGACGTGAACACTGTTCCCCTGATGGCAACTCCGGTCCAGTTGTGATTACATAAAGTAATTCTACCTTAAAGGTGCTTCCGTACATAACATCTGGAGTGCTGACAATGCAGAAAACGGCAAAGTTCTTCCCATCAGCCTTTAAATATGTCTGGTCCTCGTAGCCTTTCACAGCCTTGATTAATTTAGTGGGTGCCTTTAGGTAAGAAAGCGATCTTTTTGGGGTCTCCCCACAATTCTCAATCTTCCAAGGACCAACTTGCAGTTCTGTAGTACCCTGTATCTCTGCCAGTGTCTTGGGAAAAGTAGAATCAGGTGAAAATAGTAATGTATTCAAGTCTCCTGGTGCAACTATGTATAATTGATCAATAAGAACTCCTCCTGATAAATTGGTAGGAATTTCACTTCCTTGATCTGCAGACTGTATTTTTTTCATAATTTCTTCGAAAGTCTCAACTGGGGGTTGATCCTCTTCAATCTTGATTTCACCACCAACTTCAACTTTGCCTATTTCGGATTGGTCTGAGTCAATACTTCTGCTGGGTGACATTGAAGCCACATCAGTGCCTTTGTTAAAAATTTGAGCAATTCGGCCAGCAAACGATTTTTGATGCAGACAAGTTTTGTCCTCCTTAGAACTGGAAGATGCGGTTTCTTCCCTTACAGGAGAAGACAAGTTTGAAAAGCTGGCAGAAGACAATGAAGGAGAATTGGTCATTGCATCAGGACATTTTCTTGGAGGTACCAACTGATCACCGATGTCATTAGACTCCCCAGATCCATTTTGGGAAATGAATATACTCAAATGAATCTCACCTGTCCAGAAAATGAAAGCAATTGTCACAATTTAAGTTCAATAGCATGATCCTCGTACGAGCACAATATTTTCCAAAAGGACTTTGATGCAGATGACCCTTGAAACTCGACAAAATGCCATTTACATTCCGAGATCAGTCGTCTACATTAGCATGAAAGCAATATAACAACAGCAGGAAATCATGAATTTCACATAATAAAACAAACAACCAAGCAAACTGAGAAGGGTGGGGGATGTAAAAAAAATGCCCTAAACAATTGGATAAGGTTGAGGGGAGTTCAGTTGAACAGTACAATATACCAAATGGCTTGTTCTTGCACTTCTTGTTTTTGGATTTCAATGAATACCAAGCAGTGCCAAGGGATTTAATTTCCTCTTCAAAAACAAGTGAGATAGGCACCTTAAGCCGTCCCACGTAGTCATAATTAAAGAACTTGTCCTCATCCATCACAGAGACAATAAGCGAATCTTTAAGGTCGTCGACCCAAAATGTAAATTGTTCATCCCACATTGGGTTCAAACTTTTCACCACTTTGGTCTTGAACTTCTGTTTCCCCAACTGTAACCGCACGTACAGATCATTCAACCCATTGGCATCCGTCAATGCCAAGTTTTTTGCCTCAATCACACGAACCACGAGTTTCATTTTGTTCTTATACCAACAATCTTTGGGCAAAAAAGTCAACTTTTTTCTTTCAGCAGAGCGCGACCCAGAAAATCCTTTCAAAAGGGAAATGCAGTGCATGCAGAAGGAGAAGGTTATTCATAATCAAGCACCAAAAGCAACAAATTGGATTGGAAAACCCCAGAACCGAATTGATCAAACGCATGACCAGCGGGAAAATCAACCCAACAATCTGACAGAAACATGTATAAACAATATTGATTCTGCCAGGGAAAAAAAAATAAAAGACAACTCAGAATTCACAATCCAATCCAATTCAATCTTTTCGTGACATGCTCATTGCTGACGGTTTGTAAAAATGAAAATAAGTGCAGAAAGTCTGGGCCATCACCCGTCAGCATGGCAAGAAAAAAAATGTAAATGGAAAAAAAGATGAGAATTTTAAGAGCGGGTGATCCGAGAGACAAACCCTAAAAAGACACAAACGAATTGAAGGGTCAGAAATGAATGGAAAATTTGAATATCAAAATTAGAAAAGGAGGGAGACGCGGAATGGTGGGTTGAGAAGTTAATAACAGACACTCTCTCCCTTTCCCCTTTTCCTGTGTTTTTCTTGCTTTCCCATTTTATACAGATGCTATTTCTTTGACCTTGCAATCATCAAAACTACTATGTTATCTCATTGCTATGCTATGTACCAACATCTCATTTTTTTTGTTTTTCTTCCACTTCATTCTCTTAATATATGCTAAACAAAGAAATCCTATGCAGCAAAATACTATCTCTTTTTTCTTTACCTTAGTTGCATACTGAAAGTGGTCGTCAAAGAACAGATAATTCAGAAAAAAGCCAAAAGAGAATTCAACAGAATCTCGTGGTTATGAGATTGAGGGTGGATACCTATGCCATCTCACCCTCTTCTTACCTTTCCTTAGAAACGACATTTTCAAAGTAACAACAACTTGTTTTCTCTACAGCCATATAAAATAGTAAAATAGCCGTTACTTTACATGGGCCAATAAAACAAAACAAGATTTTAATTAAAGTAATAATTTAGTATTTAGTAAGCTGATTAACTATTTTATTACATTACATTTTTTTTATTAGTTGTCTGTAACTTTTAAAAATTACTTTTAGATCATTTTGATTTAGATTAAAAATAATCTTAGTCTCCAAATTTGAATATAAAATTTAAATTTCTCTTTATCTCAAACTTTAATATTTCAAAGTTTATAAATAAAAAAATTTAACTATATTTATTTATTTTTAATTCAAGATAATGATATTTGTTGAATCATAAAATTGAAATAAATCTTTCAATACTTTTTCTTAAAACCACTCTTTCAATACTTTTTCTTAAAAATGTTTTAGGTTAAAAATTATTATGATATATAAATTTAGTTTTTAGATTTAACTTTAATTTAGTTTTTGTTTAGTTTTTATGTAGTATTTTTTTTACTTCCTTTTCTCCAAATTTAAAATCACTTTTTTAATATTCATTCTATGATATATAAATAAGATTTATCTTAAAATTTTAATGTTTTAAAAACATGTTATTTCTGTGCATTATACTGCAAATAATAAAAATGTATTTCACAAAACAAACTATAAATTAACCTATAATTGATATATCAATTAATGGTTGTTATGATCAAGTTTACAAGTTTTAAATTCACAAGTTAGGTTATTACATCAATAGGTATTCTGAACATAATTTTATAAAATTAATAAGATAAGTAATAGGCGAATTGAACCTATAACTTCTCTTACACTCTTTTTCAATTTTTGTTATTAATTTTATAATTTCTAAATATTAGTAGACACTAGATTATTTAACTAATTTATGATTATGAATTAATTTAATATTTAAAAGTATTTGGTAAAGTATCTCAAAACAAAAATTACGTTAATGTATGTTTTAATAAACTAACTTACTAACAAATAATTATTAGTAGTTAATTAGGTCTCTCTCGTCAAATTAACAAATAAGTAATTAGTAGTTAATATTGTATTTTTTTAGATAAAAATATATTATAATATAATAATTATAAATTTTTCAAAAATAATTAAATTCTTAAACTTTTTAGTATTTATACTTATTCTATAAAAGTGCATAATTTGTCTCTATCTTCACAAGTCTTATGTGAATGAGTTGATCTAATGAGTATAAATCATTTTTGTTTTTACTTTAAACAATTGTTTCATTTGATTTGTTATTTTATAATTTTCATTGTGTATAATTTTTATTAACATCATGAAATATTAGTTACTGTATAAATAATTATTTTTTCTTTAAACAATTGTTACATTAGATTTCTTTTCGTTTTGATAATTTTCACTGCATATAACTTTTGTATAGCATGTAATGAAATATTAGTTACTTCGGTTATAAAATAAGATCTTTCTAATTTGAACTGCATAAAACTTGAGCTTGAGAAGTAACTCAACATATACTAAAAATTGTGTAAGAATTAATTATCGTTTTTAGTTGTTCAAACGTAAAATAAATAAACGATTTCTATATTTTAAAGCTTTTATTTGAAATAATTTCAAAAGACTTTTTTGTTAAGGCGTGAAATGATTTCAATATTTCAAATAAAAAGTGAAATAGTTTAATTCAATAGGGACATTTTATTTATTTATATCCGGTGCTGTGATTATGCATTTTTTAATATATACGTGTTGTTATATTAATAAATTAATAAATGATGATAATATAATATTATTAAGTTAATATATAAAATAAAATTATATTTATAAAGTTAAAAGAAATTATATCAGAAAAATAACATTTTGATAAATAAAACAACAAAAATAAATAATTTTATAAAAAAATTTATAAAAATAACAATCAATTTTTAAAAATTTAATAAATAATTATATTTTAAAAAATAAAATTAATATTTTAAAATATAAACACAAAAAATCTCTTTATATATATATATATATATATATGAATAATTTAACTGAGTGAAGGTCAATAAATTATATTTTAATATAATATAAAAGTATTATTGATATAATTTTTAAAATATAAGCATCTTATGTTAAAACAAGTCAAAAAATTTTAAATAAAAAATTTATTTAAAAAATATTAATAATTTAAAAATTTATTTATTAATTTTCAGTAATAATTATAAAACAATTAAAAGAATCACATGATACATACAGCACTCAGTTATCTCAAATGGGACCCCATAAAACCATACCAAAGGATGACATAAACTAAAGAATCTTCACCAACATCAGAAGCATTGAGGTGTGTGTTACTGGGCAAGGAACCCTATTTCTAAATTTAATCCCAACATAAACCCCTTCTCCCTCAAATCTCTGGTTTTACATTTTGTTTCAACCCTGTCATCATCTTGGAACCTTCCAAAACCCAACCCTCTTTACTACCAATGAGGCTTTAGGTGTCAATCTCCTGCTGGCTAAGTGGTTGACATAAATACTAGGATGGTACATGTTTAAATTTAAAATAAATCAAGATACAATGCTTTTAAAAATCAAAACATTAATTTTCATGAAAATACTGAACTAGTACTGTTTTTGAAAATTTCTATCCTGCAAAAGAAATTACAATTCTATGGGCGATAACAATTTTCCTTTAGACCATTGCTAAAGACGAATGACAAAGAAAAAAGGAAGAAAAAACAGTAAACTGCTTCAAATATGCAAACAAGGATAACTAGAATTAAGTATTAACCTGAGTTATGCAACTGCACATGACAAAGCTAAATAAGCACTTTATACCACTTCAATGATCTATATATATGAAAGCTAAGCTAATTATCATTATCATTTGATAACTGATAAAGTCTTGCACTAGTTCTGTATAATCATATACCATCGTCGAAAGGTATGCCTAAGGCGCTGAAAAAGGGACGAAAAAAATGTCAACTCATTCTTGACACCTTAGCACTATCGGGTTTCCAAACATAGAATTACTATCAAGGATTTTTATATATATGATTCTATGATAACATTTGTGATCATCCAATCCAGGTATTCCAATTCCTAATATCAATTTAATATGATAAAATATCCAATTTAGACATATTGCGCGAAACTTCATACAACTTCTACCATTTACTCATCAGATTTATAATGAAGACAGACCGTGTGTACCTTAAGAAATGCCAGTGTAATGCCTAACAGACTGAGACAAAACGTGCTGATAGCTAAAATGGACTGACATTTGTATATCATTTTACATGTTAAATTTAATATGATAAAGTATCAAATATAGACATATTGCATTAAACTTCATACAACTTGCTTCCACCATTTTCTCACCAGCTTTATATTCAAGACAGACTATATAACCTAAGAAATGTCTGTGTACATGCCTAACTGACCGAGACAAAAAGTTGCTGATAGCTAAAGTATACTGGTATTGTAAAACATTTTACATGTTAATGAGTTAAAAAATTTCGGATGAGTTACTCTACGAGGTGCGCTGGAACAAGACTGCAGCATTCATGCATAAGCTGAGATAATGGCACCAACAATAGAACTGAAACTAACCCAAACTGTAGCAACAGTTGACAAATGTTAGTATCCATTCAATCTTCACTTTGACATCAGCTGAACAAATGTGCAGAAACTGTTTTAAGTCTTAAGGAAAAACAAAAACATTATTCAAACAACTGACGGCCTGGATAAATCAAGAAACACAATCAGAAAATGCAACCACTGTAGTATAAGAAAGCAAATATCAAGTCAGATGACAAATTTAATTAAATATCCTTATCTAAAAACTATCAATCCTGTTAGAAATAATTTATAAGCAGAATAGTAGTAGCTCTAGCTAAACAGAATACAAGCAAGGACAGCGATACCAGAATAGAAGGACTGCTGTAAACAAATTTTATACAGGATCATATAACCATAATAAGCAGATAATGCTGCTAATATCTCACTGCAAAATGTTCATTACCCCAACCAGAAAATTTCACATTACCTGCAATGTTGATGTCTTCTAAAGAAATGGCTACCTCAAAAAAAAAATTCTCTAATGCGCAAAAACAGTGTCATTTCGTCTAGGTGGTCTGTCAGGAATCGATCCTGGCTTGAATTTCGAAGCTTCGTGCCTTGCCAATTCAGGTGGAACAGGACTGTTACTTTGAACGAGCATCTGCTTGAGGTCATAAAATACATCACTGTCCTGAAGAGTCAAGAATGTCGTAGCCACACCCGTCTTTCCTGCACGACCAGTACGCCCAATACGGTGAGTGTATGTTTCAATATTCCCAGGCATATCATAGTTGATAACATGAGCGACATCAGGTATGTCAATCCCACGTCCGGCAACATCAGTGGCAACAAGAACATTGTATCTCTTGGTCCTAAACCCTTCAAGACTAATCTCTCTCTGCTCCTGCGACTTCCCTCCATGCAAAGTGGTCACGCGATACCCTTCCTTATCCAAATTCTTGGCAACCATATCCGCATTCTTCTTGGTGTTGACAAACACGATCGCAGTCTTGTCGTTAAGCTCGTCAAGCAATCTCTGAAGCTTGTAAAATTTCTCAGACTCCTTCATCATGATCACATGCTGGCTGATCAAGTCGGTTGCCTTTCCAGCAGTGCCGATGGTGACCACAACAGGGTTCCTCAAATACTTCCTAGCAAGCCTCTCCACAGCAGGGGGCATGGTGGCGCTGAACATATAAGTGGTCCGGTAAATCTTCTTCTCATCAAGCTCCTCATCTTCATTCTCCGGTTTGAGATTGCTGGAAGGCATGGCATCAAGCACACCCATCACCTGGGGCTCAAACCCCATGTCAATCATGCGATCAGCCTCATCAAGAACAACATAATTGCACTGATTGAGAACAGCATAGCGCCGCTCCAAGCAATCAATCAAACGTCCAGGAGTGGCAATCACAATCTCACAGCCCTGTCTGATCTTAAACCCTTGCTCCTCAATGGACTGTCCACCGACAATGGACACCACCTTGATGCCCAAATACTGCGCAAACTTAACAGTCTCATCCTCAATCTGCTGCGCGAGCTCGCGAGTAGGGGCCATGACAACAGCATAGGGACCCTCAGCCTCGTTGTCCTCGCTCATGGGAGGGAGCCTGGTGATGTAGCTCAACATGGGAAGCACAAATGCCGCGGTTTTCCCGGAACCAGTCTCAGCAATGCCAATGACATCACGCTGCTGCAAGCCAAGGGGAATGGCTGCCATCTGAATAGGAGAAGGGGTTTTATAGCCAGCCTTCTCCACAGCTTTCAAGAGCTCCTGGCTCAACTTGCTCTCGATCCAGCTCCTCATGGGGCGAGGAATCTTCGAACCCTTATAGGAGATGTTGTAGTCTTCTCTGAAGATGCGCCAATCCCTCTCAGTCATCTCTTCTAGCTTCTTCTCGCTCCAGTGGCGGTCCACGCGCATGTCGAAGGTGTCGTAGAGATCGGCGGCGGCCTCCTTGCGGCGCTGGGCGTCGGCCTCCTCGGGCTTCTCCTCGAGGCCGTCCTTCTTGCGGATTTGCTCGCGCATCTCCTTCTCGTTCTTGGCGGCGAGCTTCTTCTGCTCACGGCGATCCATTCCGGCGCGGAAGCCGCGCCCGAAGAGGAGCTGAGCCTCGTGGGGGTTCTGGTAAAGAGAGTTCATGTCGCGCGAGGTGTCCTCCGTGTTCTCCCAGTCGAAGGAGAACCGGAACTTCTCGCTGGGCTTGATCACGCGCTTCTTGGGCTTCTTTGAGCCCAGGTACTGCTCCTTGATGGACTCAAGCTCCTTCTCGCGCTCGCGCTCCGCGAGTTTCTCCAAGCGAGCTCGCTCGCGTGCCCGGGTCTCCTCTTCACGCTCCCTCTCTCTGTTGCGGCGTTCGGCCTCGCGGTCCCGGTCACGTGCCCTCTCGCGCTCCGCGAGTTTCTCCGACCGAGCTCGCTCACGGGCCCGGTTATCCTCTTCGCGCTCCCTATCTCTGTTGCGGCGTTCGGGTTCGCGGTCCCGGTCCCGGTCACGTGCCCTATCGCGGTCTCTGTCCCTGTCTCTGTCGCGGTCGCGCTCCCTGTTGTCGCGGTCTCTGTCCCTTTCTCTGTCTCTGTCTCTATCGCGGTCGGAGGAGGGTTTGGGATCGGAGGAGTGGTTGTGGGAAAGGAGCTGCTCCTGGCGGCGCTTCTGCTCCGCGACTTCTTCCTGGCGACGTTGGAGGGCCAATTGCTCGCGTTGGGCTTTGGTTAGGAACGTTGGCTTCACCGTTGAGGGGTTCGTGACGTCGTCGTTTAGGCGCTTCATGATGGCAATGGTTCTGAAATAGTGATGGAGATAGAGAAAGAGAGTGAAAGAGAGAGAGATCGCTTGGGTAATTGCAGGAGGGGAGGGGTGAGGAGTGAGGGCACAAACAGCAAAACCAAACCACCTCGGATCGGATTCCAGACACTTCTTCTGTGGATCCTCCCCTATTTTTCTCCTCCTCTTTTCTTTAGCTTCCACACCACAATACCTTTATTTTTATTTATTATTTCTCTTTTCAAAATTCAGGGAAGAAGACCAGGCCCAATTTTCTTCCATATTTGGGCTACCCAAGGCCCAACCTATTTATATTTCAAAATTCATTTCCGTACTTATATTTTTTTTCTTGTGATAAAGATCACTTTCTTTTCTTTTTCATTACTTTAGTTTTTTATTGACAGAAAAAATAAGTGAAAAAATCATTTCTTCTTTTAAAAAAATCTTTGTAGTTATTTTTCCTTTTTTTTAAAAGGTGTCATTGTTTTTTGGTTCAAATAAGAAAGATTTTTTTTTTCCTTAGTCAAATTTAAGCTATTGGCTATTATGTGTTCTCTTCTCTTTATTTCCCATGAAAGTATTTTATACATGACATTGGGGAGTTTCAGATATTGGTAAGGATCAAATTTTTGGACGAAATTCAGATATGACGTTAAACAACAAAAGCCTAATATTGGGGAGTTTCAGATGTTTTTTTACCTATTTTAATATTTACAATTAACGTGGACTATAGTGGAACCAAAATTATAGAATTCACAATGGCTAGAAAGTGAATTAACCAAAAAGACTATATATTAATAAAAAAAAACTTAAAACGTATATAGAAGATAAAAGATATATAAGTCCTCATTATAATTTATTCATTTTTGTTATCATATTAAGACTCATACTTCTATTCTTAAATTCTTAGCTGTACTCGTAAATCATGATATGCTTTGTTAAATACGTTGTGGAGATTATACCAATAGCTCTTCCGCTATATTCTTAGTTTATGTTAATTGGGGCTTTGCCCTTTGTTCTCAAAAAAGAAAACATTAAAACATAAAAATCCAACGGAAGTACTTCATACATCAACTTCAAGTAAATAAAACAATCCAACATCCATGAACTACTCTGAGTATATATGTATAGCAAAATTTTTGCATGCACATCTATCATTCCTCATGCGTGTATATGATTATATATTGTTAACTACACAAATTTTATATTCATATATTGATATATCGACGGAAGCAAGATCATTCCTAACTACTTAAATAACCATATCCAACTCAACATAAAAAGCTTAAGTGGGAAAAATTCACGGAATTCATTTATTGAAGTTCCATTGTCGGTGGAGGAGCGTGGTGAGGTGCACTCACTCATCTGGTCTATCACTTCTATTCCTTCGCATATGATTTTTACATCACAACTTTCCTGTGCGTAATTTAGTACCTTGCCCGCTATGCCACTATTCCTTCCAGATACACATTTTCTACCAATCCAAATAATCAAACAATCACAAAATGCTGTTAATTCATATGAATTTAGTTAATTAGACACGGTACCTTAAATTAGATCCAGAAATTCCGACAACCAGTCTTCTTATGTTAAGATTTCGAACATGGTCCATGATAGCTTTAGCAACATCGTCTCCCTCAATCAGCATCATCTCCACCTTAACCTGTGTAGTACATAACAGCATCATCAAAGTGTAAGAAACCATGTTTTGTGTTACGTTTTTCCAAGCAAAGGATTCATTTATTTACCTTAGAATGAACGCAGAGGTCAATGAACTTTTGAAGGAGCAATTTCCTCTTGGCTCTCTCTTGTGCCAAGTGCATGTTAGTATACTCTTCATTAACTTGACTCCTTGGAATTTTTCCTACTGTTGTTAAACAAGATATCTGGTTATAAAGTTACAAAGCAACAAATCATAACAACTCTTGGAATTCACGCGTAAACCCTTGTTATACGGGGAAAGGGACTTATTTGACTATATGAACACGTAGCATGGAAAAAAGAGGAGGTAGAGACTTAATTACATGGACTTGGAATGAGCTTGACTTGAGGGAAAACGTGTAGAAGACGAACGACGGTGGCAGAGGGTGTCACGGCGTGCTTCAAGGCCCATGAAAGAGCTTCCATGCTTGGACTCGAATGTTCATCGTTGTTGCTTACTGCTACATAAACAATATCATCGTCGTCGTCTTCATCGTCATCGTTATCATTGCAGTTGTGGATATCAAGAGAGAACACAGTGCTCTCGCAGTCTTCTCTTATGGTATCCAAAACCGAAGGCTCCTTCAGATTGATCTCAAACAGCTCCTCCGAAAAATCTGAATCTTCGATCTCGCTGCGGCTGAGACTGCAATCTATGACTTGGTTTCTCTTGAGCCCTAAAAAACGACGTCTGAAGCAACCGGAGCTTTCTTCTTCCTGCTCCCTTTCCCATGACCTTCCTGAACCCATCATCTTCACCTCTCTCCAATTTCTCAACTAATTGCTTTGGTTTGTGATGATGGATTAATTAATATATAGTTGACTATATATATAATTAATTTGGACAAATATAATGAAAGAGATATAGGCCAAATTTTTATTTCACAAAATAAAGTACACGTGGCTATGATGTAACATGTAGGACACATTTCTTTGTTCAATTAAGACTTAGGAGAAAAATATATTTTGATAAAGTTTTTATTGATAAATAATTATTTTTGATAAAAAAAATTAAAAATTTATTATTTTATTTTTTTAACTTTCATAAAAAAAGGAAAAAATTATTCTACTTAATAATTTTTTCAACCAAATATTTGTCAAAATATTATTTTTATTACTTGAATGTTATAGGAGGTTTCAACGATATCAGAAGAGCTCATAGTTTGAGATTCTTACTTTCTCCTCACATCTTCGTATACTAATTTTTTTATTTAATAGTTCACTTTAAATTTATTATATTAATTTAATATTTTATTATTAAGCATAGATGTCGAAGTACTTATTATGAACAAGATAAAATGAAATTTACAACAAATATTAATAATTAAGTTTGTTATTTTTAAATCTCTAATAAATTTAGAATTTTTTTTTTAATAAATTTCTAGTAAATTTTTGTGTAAGTACTCAATATAAATTTATAATTTTATAATTATACAATTTTCTATTTTTATTATTTTAATTAAAAATTGTATAAATACAAAATTATGGTTTTATTATTTGAAGAAAAATTAAAAATATATCATAATTTTATAAAAATTTTCATGCATAAAAATATCATATAATTAATAAAATTTTCAATAAAATTAATAAATTATCTTTTATATCCATAAAAATTATAACTTTCAATAGTACTTTTATTTAACAAAATAATTTTTTAGTTGTAATGGATTAAAACTTTTATTTTAACTATAAATTTTAATTGTATGATTCGGTTCTAATACGAATTTCTTATAACCAATAAAATATAGACAAATCTAAATATATATTTTAAAAATCATTAAAAGCCGTATCACTCGAATAACACTCGATTAACAAAAGAAGTTAACAATAACGAAGCAAAAATTCATTCGAAAGAATTAAATTTTTTAATCATTCAATAAACCATAAAAATTTAATAAGAACTCAATTAAAAAATCTCAAATCTATTACAAACTTCAAACATAATTAAGTCACTAAAAATTATATGAAAACATTATATATACTATCTTTAAATGTCAATTCATCTTTTTGAAATAAATAAATACCAAATTTACAAGTCTTAATTCAAAGTTCTTTAACTTTAAAGTTTAAACACTAATTAACCATAAGTTTGAATAAGAAATTTAATAAGTTATACCCCATTTCATTTTGTTAAACAATTTACATTTATTCAAATTTATTTTTTTTAAATAAAATATTCCAATTATTATAAAAGATAAAAAATATTTAATTATCAAACAAATTATTAATAATTAAAATATATTATTATTGATGATTTTTTAATTGATTTCAAAGGATATTAATCTTTGGTCAAAATATATCAAATTTTTGTCAGTTATCTCGATTACTTGATGTTAATTAATATTGATTGAAAATTTTCAATTTAGAACAAAATATTCAGTTCATATATACCAAAAAATAATCTCTTTTGTATTTACCAGTAAAAACGTAATGTGTTATTTTTTTATGATAAAAAAAATTATTAATATTATAATTATAAAAAAAATGTAAATAATTTTTACAATTTTAATATAAAAATGTCAAACAAAAAATATCAATCGTAAGAAACAAATATTTAAAGAATAAAATTGAAAAAAAATAATTATTTTAATTTAAAAAATATATATTTAAAGAATAAAAATAACAAACAAATGTGTACTCCAAAATAGAAAACCCTCTTATATAATAATATAGATAGTGTAAATATTGTAGAATATAATAATTAGTTATTATATTATTTATTTAATTCGTTACGTCTTTATTATATTACTTTATTTATTTTATTAGACAATATTACTAAATAGATTCTTTATATTAGTCTAAAATACATCTTTTACATTGATTTATTTGTTGGATTAAATTAAATAACATATAATGTAATTACTATTTTATTTACAGTTTAAATATTTAAGGAAAAAATGTAATCATTTTAAAAAAATCACATTAATCATATAATTGAGAAAAATATTGGTATAATCACATTAATCATATAATTGAGATAAATCACATTTTAGTCATTAATCACGTAAAAATGACTAAAATGATACTTTTATATGCATAGTACCAATTATATCGATGTAAAAGTTAATATATAAAAAATGTTGCATTTACTTTTATTTTCTTTTTTGTTATTAAGAGATAAACACATTAACATTCTTCCATTCATAACTTATTAAATTAGGGATGGTTGGCAATGGTGTGGGACAGATATAGGTATCATGATGTTATCTTTATCCTCGTAATTAAAATTTATTCTCATTCCATCATTTAAAAATATAATATATATATATATATATATATATAATATACATACATAATAATATAACATATATACGTATAATATAATATACATATAATATATATAATATTTATTATATGCCTGTATATATTTCGTTAGGCAATATACAAAATAGACATTATATTATTAAAAAACATATTATATAAATATTATTTTTTTAATTGGTTGATTAATAATAATTTACGAGAAAATAAAATATAATGAATGAACTAATTTGGGTTATTTTGTTAAGAAATTAATATTAGAATAAGTTAAAGAGTTGATTGGAATTTATCAAATTAAATTTGTTTGAGTAATTTACATGATACACAATCTTAAAGAACTCAATTCTAATATATTTTATATATTATTTTATATCGTTATCCTTTTGATTTTATCTTTATATTTTTTTCTAATATTTCTCATATTTTTTATTTTTTATATTTTATTTTTTCTTATTTAAAGGAAATGTATTCGATCCAAGTAAACCATCACTCCCCTTCAAGAGTTTCATTGTAAACTCAACTATCTCCTTCCAAGAGTTCCATTGAACACACAATCATTTACCTATAGAAATTTATTCATTTCTATAAACAATGGAGGTAGAAACTACAATTTTTCAAAGATCATCACCAACTACTTGTAAGTATTGGATGAGTGGTGATTGTTCAAAAGGTGGAGAATGTCCAAATTTGCATTGGTGGGTTGACACCAACAACTTTAAAGTGAGTTCTCTTAATTTTTTTAGCCTTTTTTTCCATTAATATGGCAATGCATATCAATTATATAAACTTTTTCTATACTTTTTTTTTATGCTTAATTATTTTTTGAACTCATGTGAGAACATTCAATTGAGTCCTTAATTAAATTTTATGATTGATTAAATCTTCGATATTTTAAGATTTTTCGATCGAGTCCCTGCAGTTAAATATTTTTATTAATGTTATTATGTGACAGTTATTTTGTAATATCATCCTTTTTAAATATTGTCTCATGTGGCCACATGATATTTTTTAATAGATCATGGCGATATCTTTTCCAAATATTTACTATATTTAACAAAAATTGTTTTTACTTTAATTAACATTATAAATTTCAAAATAAAAAAAATTAAATTATAAAAACATGAAATATATAACTATAAATTATAAAAAACTCAAAATTAAAAAAATTACAATTTGATAATTTTGTATTTTCATAATTTCACAATTTTATAATTTCATAGTTTTATAATTATATATTTTATAATTTCTTAATTTTGAAATTATATATTTTTATAACTTTGTAATTTGTTCATTTTTGTAATTTCATATATTATAGTTTTTTAATTTTAAAATCTTGTATTTCATAATTTTATAATTACATATTTTATATTTTTATAATTTCAATTTTTTAAATTTTTAAATTTTAATTAAATTTAAAAAAAAATCGTTAAATACAGTAAATATTTGAGAAAGATCTTGTCATGATCTTTTGTAATAAAATATTATGGGACGACATTCAAGAAGTGACAATGCAAGATAATTGTCACATCACAAAGTTAACAAACAGTTTACTGTTGAGACTCAATTGAAATGTTCTCAAATTTTAAGGACTCAAGAAATCACACAAATTTATTATGGACTCAATTCAAAGTTTTTAAATTTATCATGTCTCAAAACATAATTAATATTTTTTTTATAAAAAAAAACATATTACATCTTAAATTAAAAAGAAAACGATTAGATTTAAGATTAATTACTTGTGTGTTCACAAATTTTGACGATGATGTTTATATGATAATATTAACAAATAAATGAGAGTTTTTATTTTTTACATTTTCTTCAAATTGTAAATTAAATGATGTATTCATTAATAATAATTAAGCACTTTGAAGTTTAAATTGTGGTAATTTTTAATTGTGTCCTCCATGTGTTGCCCCATTTTTTTCGTGAAGAAAACATTGGTTTGAAACATGCTTCTCTTATCATTTTTCATTAATATAAAATTATTTTCTATTATTATAATAATAATTATTACTACTATTTTATTTGTATTTTTAGTGATATGATAAAAATTTGTATGTTTATTTATTTTTTACACTATTATATTTTATAATTTACTCATCAACTTTTATAAATAATTTTTGTTTTCAGAGAGGTAATTCAAGTGTTGCAAGATTAGTTTGTTGGATTCCACCTCCAAAGGGTTTTATAAAGGTTAATTGTGATGGAGCTTACACGTATGATGGAAAAAAAGCGGCTGCAGGAGGTGTTATTAGAGATTCAGAGGGTGAATTTCTTTTTGCCTTCTCTAGTGTTTTAAGGGTCGACTCAGCAGCAGAGGCCGAACTATTTGCCATTAAGTTAGGAATGGAAATAGCTATATCAATGGGATACAATAATATTGTTGTTGAGAGTGATTCTCTAACGGCTGTACAACTTATTAACCGGGGAGTCCTTCAACAAAGACATCCACTTTATGCTTTAGTCTCTTCAATAATTCAGATGGGTGCAAAGGTGGATTACATTAGTTGGAATCAAGTGTTTAGAGAAACCAACTCTGTAGCAGATAGTCTTGCCAAGTATGGACTATCATTATCTTCGAACTCACCTGTAATTCTTTTTAAGTTTCCTCCCACTTTTCTTCTCTTTTCCTTATGTATGGATAAAATTGGAAAAATGTACTCTTGTTGAATGCATTTTTTTCATGAATAAAAGAAATTATTTTAATTTCTCTTACATAAAAAAATGTGTAGACCATGAAAGAGAATATTCTTTACATAATAGTATCAATTGTATGGAAGTATAAATTATAAATAATTATTTTAATTTTAAAAAACAATTAAATTTAAATAAATATTGATTTAAAATGATAAAATAATAAAATAGTTATTTTAATTTTAAAAATAATTAAATTTAAATTAATAGTCATTTAATGGATAAAAATAGAAATGTAATTATTTTTATTTAAAATAACGTTTATTTACAACCTAAAAGAAAATGTGTACACAATATAAATCCCTCTATATATAAGTACAAATATTAATTACAACAACAATTTTAATTAATAAAATAAAATAAATAAATCATATTAACACCAATAAAAAAACACTAGTCATCATAAATATCCCAATGATATACATTGATTTTAGTAAAGTTGATGATATTCTAAACAAAATTGAGTTAAAGGTATAATACAAAGATAAGACATGTCAATTAAAAATACGAAGAATTTTAAATCCTTATTTTTATAAATCTAGTATGTTATGGTGCAAACCACCTAACTACTCCAATGTTGTTTTCTTGTCTCCATAAAGATTGGGTGCACCGTGTTATATTATCCATTCTCTTACATACCTTTGATATAAATTTAAAGTACCAATCGAGTGTGTGATAAAATTATTGACACAAATAATAATTTTATAGTTATTAACTTTCTATATCTCTAGAGTAGTATATAATCATTGACTTTGGTGTCAATTGGTTTTGCTTTAACATTGTAATGACCTATCCCTATTAATATATCAATGACCAATTTAGATACTAATTCTTTGATAGCAAAAACCTTGGTAGTTAATGTTAGTGGCCAGTTTAGAGTCTAATTAGTTACTAATTATAATTTTTTATTCATAATAATAACCATTTTAGAGACTAATAATTTTTAGTTTATAAATTAGCCTCTAAAATTGATTACTATTTAAGGATTTTCTTGTAGTGATACTTGCATCGATTGTTGATTAGTTACGAGATATTGCATCTTCATTGGCAATTCTTTGGTTTCTTAAAAAACTAAGAAACAACACGAGGTATCTAGATCTTCTTTCAAAGTCGAGTATAGAACACGAACCTTCACTACATGTGAGTTACAATAACTCATCCCTTTACTATTTGATCTAAGAAGTCCATGTTCAAACTAACATTTATGCTTTGTTCACATTCGAGGATGAATTTGGGAGAGAGTAAATGTAAGGATGTGAGGGGATAAAGAGGGAATGTAGTGTTGTTTACTCTGAGGAAATTAGAGGTGAAAGTGAGAAAATTTGTGAAAAAATTGATGGATGTGATGAATAAAAGAAGTTATAATAGATCGATAAAATTAAAAGATTACGCATTTGTCTTGTGGTTAAAAGTAATATAAAATAAAGAATTGTTAGACTAAAGTTAATTTAAAAGAAGATGTTATCCTAAAATCTCCTCGTCATAGTACAAATACTTATTTCAAAAATCACTTAAATCATGGCTACTATTCAATAATAAATATGTGAAAGTGAACAAAAGGGTCACTCACAAACCACTCTCCTTAAATAGTAAAATCCTCTATGTGAACAAATTGTAGAAGTATTCCTTTAAGATGATGTATTTGAATTAGAGTGAGAGGATGAATTTGAACAGATTTGGAGGTAAAATTTGTATTTTTTCTTTTGAAAAAATTGAAAATGAAAGTGAGAGAATTTGAGAGTCAATTTATAAATCATTTAATTGATTATAATAAAAATTATTTTTTTAATTATTATTATGATTAATATTTTATATATATATATATATATATATATATATATATATATATATATATATATATATATATATATATATATATATATAAAAGAATCAGTTACCTAATTGGTTTCCTCCCATTTTAATAAATACATATCAATGCCATGGACAAAAATATAAATACCCACAAATATTCTCAAGATATTACAAGGTATATCATAAATCTCTTCTTTCAAATCAACTCAACTCAATGCATAAGAACAAAATCCACACCTGCAAATCAATCTCACCAAATCCATGCATACAATATATCAACTCAATCGAACACAGACTTTAGTATTCAATGAGCAAAGCATTAGGAAATTAATTCCCATCTCCTCCTTAAGAAAGCTCAATGATTGGTATCCCTTTCTTCTTCAGCTTAATCAGTTTAATGTCTTCTAGATAGTCTTACCAGTATATTTTTAGCAATATTTCTCTATTTCTTTATTTGTTTTTTGTTATTTCTCTTGTCCTTGCTAGTACTTATCTTGTATATATTATTCACGTATTGGATAATCAATACTATTATATTATCGTTTAATTTTATCTTTACATCTTTGTCTTTTTCTCTTTTAACGTTTATGCACCAAAAAGAGAAGTTGGGTTTGCAGTTGCACACCTATTACAAGGGTCTTATTAATTTCTTGAACACATTTTGTGAAGAGAGCTTTCTACTTCATCTTCCAGCAATTTCATATTATTGGCTTCCACTAGTGTTTATATTAACTTAGCATATTATAAACCTTCTTCAATGTGACGTGATTAGCTTAGCAAAACTTATAAGCAATGAAATCAACCAAAAGTTGATCTCAAACATCACATTATGGACCCATTTTCAGGATTCCAAAACGTGAGAACTTAATAAACACATCTGTGCGGAAATTTCTGAAGTTGTTTGAGATGAATTCGTCAATGTTGACTTGGTCGTTTCTAAATTATTAGAGTTGACTATTAAAGTCGTGTATATTCATGCGTATGTTGTGTTAAATACACAGGTGAGAAGCATGAAGGAATATGCCTTTTGTGGTGAGGTAACCAAGAACCTCAAATAAAGTCAAATCAAATGCTTGTTTCATATTATGTGGATTCATTCGCTATCATATACGTGACACTAAACAATATTTTAACAATAATAGAAATTTCCGTTCATCTTCTCACAAACTGGGATCACAGAATGAACTACAAAGTAATTGAATGATTCAAAGTAATGAACCAGGGTAATCATTTGAACTTGGGTATGAAACAAATGCATGAAACTGAATCATGATTATCTTCTTTGTTTTGGGTAGTCATGGAAGTATGGTTAGGGGGTGAAATCATCATCTGCTCATTTACTTCCTTCCCTTCACATATAATTCTCACCTTGCAACTTTCTGGTGAATTCCGCAGTATCTCATCAGCAACACTGTTATTCCCTTTCCTTGATTTTGATTTTCTGTTGGTCCAAATCAAATAATGCTGAAATATTAACCAATAATTAGCATGCATATGGTTTAATAATTAGTGGTGTACCTTAGATGGAATTTGTTGGCTCCAATGACTAGAGTTTTTATCTGAAGAATCGGAATGAGGTCGAGGATAGGCTTTGCAACTGTGTCACTTTCAATCAGGATGGTGTCTACCTTAACCTGTTCTGGAGAATTTGTTCATTTGTCTCTTGTTTTCATTGGAATTTTGAATCAGGATTTGGTTCCATTGGATTTAATTATAGAATTATAGTACCTTGGAAGAAGAGCATGATTGTAGGAACTTCTGAAGGAGCTCTCTCCTTTTGCTTCTTTCTTGCTCAACATAACTCTCCACCTGCTCAACACTCACTTCATTCCTTGGAACCATTCCTATTCCCACTGTCATCACAATCACATTCACACAAACAAAAACATTGAGAGGGCTATAAAATAGACGGAGAAAGCAATAAAGAGAGAGATGGGACTTACGTGGATTTGGAATGTGTTTGATCTGAGGAAACACATGAATGAGATAAATGGTGGTAGATTGAGTAACCATGTTGTTAAGTGTCCATGAGAGAGCGTGCATGCTTGTGTTGCTCTTACCCACTGCAACGTAAACACAGTCTTGTTCTTCTTTTTCTTCTTCTTCTTTCTTCTGAAGAGTGGGTTTGTGGTCCTCTTCCTCCTCTATCTCACACACGCTGCTGCTGCTTCTGTAGCAGTAGTTTTCTGGGTACTCCATCTCCATCAACCACACACCTTTACTGGGATCGTGTAATTTAACATCCCCATGTGTTAATAATATATAATAATTGAAGGACAAGTCAGTGGTTGGGTTTGGAACAAGAGTAATAATTATCACATGGTTCAATTGTTAAGGTAATAAACAGCGTACAAAAATAATATATGACAGTTTTATTCCAGTATGAAAGAGATTGCTTATGTTTTGTTTTTGTTTAAATAAATCTATCTTAAACCTAAACAAATCCCATGGAAACATATGTTATATATGCAAGACAAACTATTTCCATGCATTTAACAATTTAACAATAACATTGTAGGTTTGAAGGGATGTTAGTATATGTTTATGTTTTAGACTGTGCACCAGAATCTTTATAGAAACGAAGAGATAGATTAGGTAGGTGATTTGTACCCAACATACTAAATTTATAAAAGTAAGGATTGTTGTTGTTATAATTAATATTTGTACAAGGAATTTATTTTATGCACACATTTTCTTTTAGGTTGTAAATAAATGTTATTTTAAATTAAAACAATTACATTTTTACTTTTACCGTTTAAATGATTGTTAATTTAAATTTCATTAATTTTTAAAATAAAATTACTGTGTTATTATTTTATCCTTTTAAATCAATATTTATTTAAGGCTTAAACACATTTTTGGTCCTCATTTTCGTTTTTCGTTATTTGTTGCGGATGATCCTCATTTTGACAGAATGTTTAAAATGGTCTTCATTTTTACTGAATGTTTAAAATGGTCTTCATTCTCGCAATTCGTGTTTTATTTGGTCCTTTTTCTGTAACGTCGTTTAAATCATTAACGGAACATTTTACAAGTGACACAGTTTGTATTAGGGTGTGTTACGTGTACTTTATATAAACGTTGATGAGTAGATTATAAAATATAATAGTGTAAAAAACAAAATAAACATATAAATTTTTAACATAACACTAAAATAAAAATAAAATAATAATACTAATAACATGGTAGTAATAATAATAATTATAATAATAGAAAATAATTTTATATTAATGAAAAATTATAAGAGAATCATGCTGAAAGCATTGCCTTCTTCATTATAAAAATGGGGCATCATACTAAGGATACAATTAAAAATTACTACAATTCAAACTTCAAAGTGCTTATTTGTTATTAATGAATACATCATTTGATTTGTAATTTGAAGAAAATGAAAAAAAAAAAATTGTGTCTCACTCGAGGTCTTAAAATTTAAAAACTTTTCAATAGAGTCCCAAAAATAAAATGTTGATGTTAATTTTGTAATGTGACAATTGTTTTGTATTATCACTCCCTTGAATGTCATCACATAATATAATATATTTTTTGAAAGAGACCGCAATGACGAACTCTTTTTCAAATATTTACTATATTTAACAAAAAAATATTTTTAAATTTAATTAAAATTAAAAAATTAAAAAAAATACAAAAATACAAAATTATAAAATATATGAAATATGTAATTATTAAATTATAAAATACAAATTAATAAAATAAAAAGACTAAAAAATAAAAATTACAAAATATATAATTTCATAATTAAGAAATTATAAAATATATAATTATATAAGGTGTAATTACTGATTTAGTCTCCTAATTTTTTGGTTTAGTTCAATTTGGTACCCATATTCAAATCACCACACCTAAATATTCAAATTATTTTATTTTTTTACAAGTGTAAAAAATTATAAAGGTAAAAATGTAAAAAATAAAATAATTTGAGTATTTAGGTGAAGTGATTTGATGTATATATTAAAAAAAATTATTGTAACATGTATATATAAGTTGTAATTAAGTTTATTTACTAATTTGGTCTCAAGTTGAAAAAGACAAAATTAAATCATTTTAAATAATAAGGTTACTAAATTGAACCAAAAATTAAAAATAGAGGACTAAATTGAAAACAAGTTTTATCACTGCCACATGTCATGATTGTAAATTATCACGTGACACGACAATAATCTGACACGTGACATATTATAATTTTTAGAGAAAAAAAATACAAATTAAAAGCATGAAGTATGATGCCAACATTTTATGCAATGTGTTTGTATTTAAAAGGATTCAATTTGATCATCTTCGTTACAAATAAATCATGGGACCAACCAAGTAATTAAGGTAATTCTACTGTCAATCTAGCTCAAGTTAGAGAGCTCTCGCTCAGGCGACAGGAGCCTCTCGCTCAAACTAAAAGTTCTCGCTTCGAGATTGCAAACAGGGAGCATTGTAGGTTTTTGCGAATTCTCGCTTAAGCGAGATTACTCATTGCTCAAAGCAAAAGCTCGTCGAGGGTGACTCGCTTGGACGAAAACAACAGGATCTCTCCTACTCACGCATGCAAACCAGAAAATCAACACAAATCACAACCAACCTCATTCTTATACAATCACAGTCATCAGACATGCATCTTAAACATAAAACAGAGCCAAAACATACAAGATACTTCAAGAAAACGTGAAAACTCTAGCTTCTCTTACTTGGATAGATGCTAGCCAATCAACACATACACTCCAAGAAGAGCACCACAACTCACAAGACGAACTAAAGAGTTGTAAAGTACGAACATAAGGGCGAGAATAAGTCTCTAGAAACAAACCCAAGACAGAACCAAGGCAGCTGAGCTGGAAAAGGAAAAAAACGAAAGGTCGAACTTAACTTACATGGAAGAAGCACGTTCTGCTAGTTTGGGGAGGAAGAAGCTTATGTCCTAGCAAAGCTTTTGCTTCAGAACTATAAGTGAGAGGGAAAACTGTTTTTGAAAAAATGAGACTGAATGAGAGTGAGTGACTAGGAAGGATTCTGGAGTACTAAGGTGGACTAACTATAGCAGTGGCGGATCTTGGCCAAAATTTCTGGGGGAGCCAAAATAATATACTCAACTTATATATTTAAGATTTTTGTCACTAATTCAGGAAAAATTAATACATAATTTAATATAGCTATAATTATAACAGAAAATACATATATCTAAATAATATTGTCATCATTTGTTTTTTCATATTCTTGAACTTATCAAATAATTGAATCATAACTACATTTTTTAGCTTTTTTTTTTCAATGTAAATAACCATATTATCTGCAAAATATTGATTTTCCATTTTACTAATATGCATATATCGATTCAAAAGTCATCACAAGATTTTGTTCTCATCTTCACTTCTTTTTTATCAATTTTAAAAAAATAAATTTATTCTTTAATTCTTTTTATCAATATACCTGTCCATAAAACAAATTTAAGACTAAAAAAATAATTTATTATAATTTAATCAAAAATTGAGAGATATAATTACTAAAAGTAATTATGATAATCAAGTTACACTTAAAAATCTTCTATAAAAAATCACATAATACATTATTTGCTATTCTCTTTTCATAAAAAATGAATATACAAAAGGGTAATGAGACAAAAAAAAAATAGGGCTAAATATTAAACAAATATTGCACGAGTGAGACAAGAGAAATTTTTTTTCCTTTAAGAATAAGAGAAGATATGAAAAAGATGAGGACAAAAATAATGAGTTTCTGTTTAATTTTTCTTTTCAATAACAAAAGAAATAAGTTAAAAGTAAGAAAGGAATACAACATATAAAAAAACATAAAAAATAATGTGAAAAAAAAATAAAAAATGATCTTAACAATTTTTTTCTTTATTATATTTAATTTTATATTGTGCTATTTATTAAAATTAAATGATTTACTTTATAAAAAAAATACCTAATTTATTTTTTATTAATTTTTAGTATATTACTATCTAATTTAAAATATACACATAATTTAAAAAAAATTAAAAATATATAATTTAAATTTTTTTAAATACATAAAACTTGAACAAAAAATTTAAAAAGTTGGAAGACCGTGGCCCTGCACGCTCTTATGTGGCTCCGCCAGTGGACTATGGGACCTTAATTATTAAAGTTGAGTTCATTTATTTAAAATAAAAATTGGTCTTACTGTACGTATTTTAATTTCTTATTTAAACTTTTCTATTTTTTTTATTTTAAAAATATAAATACATATATATAATTAAAACATGAGAATGCATAATTATCTTCGTTTCACAACTAAAAAAAAAAGATTAGCTTGCAAAAAATGGATGAGTTAATAGTCTAACATATATACAGTGGGGTTGGTGGATCAACTACTACTTTTATAACCTCTTTTTTGCTGTTATAAATGAGTGCAGAAAACCAATAATATATATCACACCTATAAATTTTCAAGCTAATTTTAATTCTCAAACATCTCATCATAAATCTCCTCATAGATAAAATAAACTATCTTCATTCATTTTGTTTCAATAAAATATTAATAATAACTAATATATCATATATCATAATTACTTAAAGATAAATAAATTACCAATGGGTTGACGACCCATCCATCGTTCTATCTTCAGTTTGCATTTATAATACTACGAACACAAAGACGTGACAGTAATTGTGTATTTATATTTTTTAATTTTCAAGAAAGTTAAGATCAACAATAAATATATAATTTTTAAAATAATTATTAAAATAATGTGGACACAAAGAAATTCTTTAATTGTTATAGATTATGATTTGTTGGTTTTATCGTTTATGTTATTTATTTTTTTCCGCTTTTATTGAAAACCCTAAAACATTGCCTTTACACTTAAATTTATGCATTCTTTTTCTTTACAACATAGATCGTATTTAAATAATTAAACTAAACAAATAAGAAGACGGTAGAAGAATATTAAATTACTAAAATTTTAATATATAAGACAATAAAATGTAATATACGGTTTAGGAATGGATTGACCATCGAAAATATAGATAAAAAAATCAAAGATGAAAGTAATTATATAAATTAAAAAATATTAGAAAATTATATATCTCCTAAACACTGCGCCAATATCCCTTCAGCATTTCACATTGCTTTTATCTTTTATTCTAATGTCATTAGTTACTGTACCTTAAATATTTCACTTTGGACAACGATGAAACTCTTGCAGTGATCTATTTACATAAATTTTCAAAGTTGTTGTGCGATCATTAATTAATTTTTAGTTTTAACTGATCAAGTTCATAAGTAACATCTATTTAAAACATACTAAATATGAATATAATTTAATTACTATAGTGTTAATTGTACACTAAAAAAGAAAAACTTTAATCAAATTAATGTGCAGTTGCAATTGAGGTTGCTGAACAAAAAGTAAGTTAAAATGCTTCGTTGATTCATATTTTGGTTCAAAAATTTTAAATAGGTCATAAGATATTTTTTAGTCTCAATTAGGTTCATATTTTTTTAAATGTGTAACAATTATGTTCATTCCGTTAATATGGTGTTAAATGTGTTAATGTTGTACCATGTGTCAGTTCCTTTTTTTTTTTTTAATTTTCTTAATTTTTTATAGAAAATTATTCATGCTATGTGTCACATCAATATTGTGCCACATGCCAAGTCAATAAGGTGACAGGTGTCAAGTCATGGTCTGAATCTTAATTTGGTCCATATATTTGTTAGTTTGATTATATTTCAGTCCATTTTTTTAAAATTGATACCAAATTGATACCAAATTTAACTTTTATATAAATTTTATAATGACATTTTTATTAAACATTTTAATAATATTAAGTTTATTTAAATTTATATTTTACATTAAACTTTACTTATATTTTGTTTTAAAATTTTAAAATATTTATTTTAACTTGTTACAAAATTGTTTTAAATAATTTATATACAAATGTTAGAGTTGATTTAAAAATAACAATTTTATAAATTTAAATATACAATTTTTTTAAAAATTTGTAAAATGTTAAAATAAATATATTTAATTTTTTTAAATGGACTGAAATGTAATTAAAATAACAAATATATGGACCAATTTGAGATTTAGACAATGACTTGACACGTGTCACCTTACTGACTTGACACGTAGCACAATATTGACGTGACATGTGGCATGAATGATTTTCAAAAAAAAGTTAAGAAATTTAATTTTTTTTTAAATTAAAAAAGTTTAAAAAAAATTCAAAAAAATGAACATGACACATCCTTAACACTGTTAATACCATATTAACAGAATGAACCTAATTGAAATTAAAAAAGTCTTAGAACCTATTTGAGATTTTTGAAAAAAACGTGGATTAAAGGAATATTTTAACCTAAAAAGTATATTCTATATAAAACTATAAATGAAAGTAATAGTTGGTATAAAATAAAATATTTTGCATCTTCTCATGTGTAATTTTCTATAGAGGCATGTTACATGACATGGGTTTTGCTGTATAGTTTTTCTTGCATCAGTTTGTTGAATGATGAATCAAGTTGTGCATAACTAATTGGAAAAAGCTATGAAAAGTCAAAACGTAATGCATTCAAATTCCTCCATCGTTCATTCTAAATTCTCATCCACACCTATTTCCTTCTATCATTCCTTTCCATTACAAAATAATAACACTCTCAACTAATTCCACACTAAAAAAGTCTATGGTCGTACTCCTTGTATTGTACCTTACACCAACAAAATTAAAATAACAAGAAAATAAAAAAACAACATGAAAATAAAATGTTGTTCGGTTAAAAATTACCTATATTAATTTACACCGAATATAATTTACATGTGTCCAAATCCTCTGTTATTTGACTTCCTTTTTCTCTGACTCAGTCGTCATGGCACTGCTGTTTCAACACATCGTATATAACACGACCTCATTCAACATATTAATAATATCAAGTAATTCTATAAAACGTGGAGCTATATTATTAAATTTGTAATTGGTAATAAATGGCAAGCATTTCTTTGAACATCATTAAAATAGTACAAAAGCTGACCACGTTATCGTGTGGTAGAGCCATAGGTAGCCACAACTTAAAAAAGACCCGGCGATGATAACGATATAGAAAGATCGTATCTTGAGTACTAAATTTTTATAATTTGTAATGATATTTTTTAATTGATTTTGAAATATTGAAAATGAGAAATTAAAAAATAAAAATTTATTTAAAAAATGACACATAAAATTATGAAAGAAAATTGTTAAAATTTAATAATTAAAAAATCATTTTCCTAAAGATTAGAATATTGTGCGTGTTCTTTAGTTTGAGACTCTGAAGTTTCACATAGAATGAAATTTCACATAGAATATAAATGAGAAAAATAATATTATATAAAAATAAAGATTCATAAATTTATTATTTTTAAATTTTAGATCAAGAGTGATATCAATACTTTATATGATTAAATTAAAATTTTTATTGATATTGTATTCTTTGATAAATCTTTTCCACCTGTGAGAAAGAGATAGAGAAAAACCAATGTGTTTGATTTTTATTTATCTTTACATGAAAGATGATTTATAAAGAAAGCATTATCTTTGGCGACCAAAAAAGAGAGTTTTCCGTAAAAATAAAGGCAGTGTTATGGTGTAGAGCTATCTAATAACTTTTTTTCTTTTTTAGGGGCATGCTTTCTATAACCCTTTTTCTTTTGTTTTCTTTTTCGCACCTTGTGTGTGTTGTTAACTTCACAATCGTGCACTGAAGCAGTTGTTGGGGCCTCGTCATGCAATCGCTTCTTCTTTACTACCCATTGTTGGAGCCATGTCCACCAACCATCCAATTTTTCTGCTATTTTTTATCTCCTGAAAATGACGTCTTAAATCTTTAAATTCAATATAAAAATAATACTTTAAAAGACTTCAACATCAGAAAAAAAGTAAATGACAATAAGTTCATAACTAACAATCAAATATATATATATTTATATTTTAAAGATTTGTTTTTAAATACTGTTTAAATTTTAAAAAATAAAGTATAAAAATACTTGTGAATATCATGTTGTTCTTAAATATAAAAGAATCTTGTGTAGATAGATGGTTAATAAATAAATGAGATGAATTATTTCAAATAAAGCAGGTAGTTATCTTACCCAACCTAATCTGTTGCTATTATTAAATAAAGGAGGTTAAGATTTAAAAGGTTAAATAATAATCAGTTTCATGTTGGATCAAAAAGTTAAATGTTAATCATAATATTGAAATACTGAGATTAAAATCTGACGGTTGGAAACAGATCGCGTTGCATTGACTCGTCAATAATCACAGAAGAGTTATTCTTATAACTAACTAACTAATATAAAAACGTTTTACCAAAAACAGACAAATGGCATAAAAAAATAATAAATAGTTTTACTGTTTGAAAAGTGTAAGTTTGGTATCTCCTCTTTCAAATTCTCATCAAATCCTGAACTGTGAAGCTTCCATTTTTACCTTTTTCATTTTAATTTATAATAAAGCACTCCTTTTCTTTTACCAAATAATATTGTTTTGCTATCTGATATGCTAATAAAAAATAAAAACCGATGGAATTTAATTTAATATAAATAATAAATAAGAGAAAGAAAATTTAGAAGGAGGGAGTGGAATTTTTTGTAGTTGGGAAGAACTTGTTGATGATAGGCCCGTCTTTGTTGAATACTCTTAGTTCTTCGTCTTCTTTGTTGAATATTTATATGGTTGAACCTTCTCTTTCTTCATCTTCCTTTTGCTTGAAGGTGTGTGTGTATTCTGTTGTATTGTAGTAAAACTAGAAAGAAAGAAAGAAAAGTGAAGTTCAGAGTTGCAGAACAACAACACCAAGAAATGGGGGTTGGTTCCCAGGATGCCATTAAGCAGTTCCAGGCATTCATTGAACAAGGTCTCTCTCTCTTTCTTTCTCTCTCTGTACTCTTAATCTTTTCTCTTTTTACTGTTTTTTCTCACTTTTTTTTTGTTTCTTGTTTTGAATTTCCAACAATGGTAGTTGAGGAGCCTTTGCGAGGAACGTTTCAGGTTAGCATTTTCGTTGATCTCATTACATCTCGTCTCAAACACGTTTCAATCTCTCTCCTGCATTTCACCGCTTTGATCTGCGTCAATTCCCTTCTATTCTTCTATTATTTGGTTCGTGTATGTGAGGGTAGGTAGGGTTATGGCTTGGGATGCCTTGTCGGGAACCTCCAATGTGTTCCTCTCACGTTTCAATGGCCTTTTTTGGTACTGTGGCCGTTGAAATAACCTTCAACTTTCTCCTGACTTCTGTTTCTGAACCTTTGACTCATTTTATGGACTCCGCACTTCTAATGTTTCGGGATTTTTACACGTAGTGTCTCCCATGGAGATCTGATTTTATTTCTTTTTATCAAATTGCTTGAACTGTATAATCTTTCTTGAGTTTCACGCTTTCACCTATTTTGTAAACTAGCATCTCAGCACAATCGTGGTGATAAGTTCTTTCTGTTTCTGGGAATGCTACTAAATTTAATCACTAAAGATAATTGTTCGACCGTTTATATGAGGCTTGATGAAAACTATGGAGTTTTTGGTAATCAGTTAAGAGTAGTTAACTACAAAAGTTAATAAATGTTCTTCCCTAAACTCTAAATACTTAATTTATGTCGCATTCTGTTTCCCTAAAACTGATATCTTTTTTCTCCTTCGGCTTCAATTGGCAGAATGTTCATCAAGGATATGTCACCGAAACTTTAATGCGGTTTCTTAAAGCAAGGGACTGGGATCCTTCTAAGGCCTATAAAATGGTAAAGTGGCCTTTTTTGTTGGATTTTGCTCGCGAATATTTCACTGTTGCAACGTAATGTAACTGACGTCTGTATTATGTTTCAGTTGGTTGACTGTTTAAATTGGAGAGTGCAAAATGAGATTGACCATATATTATCTGTGAGTTTTTATTATACCCATCCTTTGCAAGATTTCTTTGTCAATACATTTTTTTATGTTTGGTTCTTGTCTATAATCTAAGAGAGTTGCACCTTTTGAGATTTGTTATTTTAAAAATAATGGCAACATATTGTATCTTATCAAATATGTCTGTTTGGTGATCTGTTTTTCAGAAACCAATTGTTCCTGCTGATTTATATAGAGCAGTGCGTGATTCACAGCTCATAGGTTTGTCTGGTTACTCCAAAGAGGTGCTCATTCTCAGACATAGTATTCTCCTCATTCCATTTCATTGTAGTTGTGCATGATAAGAATTTGTTTATCAGGAAATGCAACTGCATTTTTAATTATATTGCTTAGAATGATAGCGCTTAGATGCTTTTTTTCCTTTTTATCTTTTTATATTTTTAAGTCTATTCTTCTTGTTCTGTCATCCTTCCAGGGTCTGCCTGTCTTTGCAATCGGTGCTGGGCTTAGCACATTTGACAAAGCATCTGTAAGTTTAATTATTGGAAAAAAAGGAAAAAGGAATGTTGTCTCTTTGGATCACCATCTGTCTCTTTTTCTTAAAGCTATGTACTCTGACATCCTTCTTACATTTTTGTTTGTTTTTATGATTGCAGGTCCATTATTACGTGCAGTCTCACATTCAAATTAATGAATATCGTGACCGTATAATATTGGTGAGTATTAGCCTTTAGAGTCTTCTTCATCGATTGAACGTTTTTGTTCATTTATTTTGACACCTATATATCTGTAGCCTTCTGCATCAAAGAAGCATAAGCGGACTATTACCACTTGTATAAAGGTTTTGGACATGACCGGTCTGAAGTTATCAGCCTTGAATCAGATTAAGGTACTTTTTAATTCATTGTGCTATTTGATCCAGAAGCATTGTCATTCCTATGATTAATTCATGAAACCAAACTTAAAAGCGGAAGATGTTCAGTTCTTTCCCATCTGCTTCATATATATTCTATATCATTAACTTGCTCCTACTGATGCAGTTGTTAACTATTATATCCTCCATTGATGACCTGAATTACCCTGAGAAGACAAATACTTATTACATTACAAATGCTCCATACATATTTTCAGCTTGTTGGAAGGTGAGATTTTCTGCCATAAAATAAAGATATTGTATGACATATTTATTTAATATAGCAGTTTCTGTTGAGTTCGTATTGAGACCTCAGCATGATGTTTAAACACTCAGCATTAGCAGGTTGTGAAACCACTTTTACAAGAGAGGACAAGAAGAAAAGTACAGGTTTTACCTGGTTGTGGTCGAGATGAGCTGTTGAATGTAAGTTCTTTTGTTTGGTTCAGTCCTCATTTCTTTGAACAAGATTGCTGGAGTGCATATGCCCATCAACTTAAATTATGCCATGATGAAGAAAAAAAAAGGCCAATTATCATTATAGCAATCGTGGTAGCTAGCATATATTCTAGAACAACTAATTTAATAAGAGGGAGAGTTGCAAAAGTAGACAATGGCTTTTCTTTTTAAAGGTAACACTAATCAAATGTAATACACAATTACGGACAGAAAAAATGCATTAGGAAAAAAACCCAGGTGGTTGTTTATCAGACAAGAGACCCATCTACAAAGAACATTAGCAGAACAGCGCAGATATGCCATGTAGGCATATTTTTGCTGTGCCATAAACTTATTTTTGAAATTCTGGCATTTCTTTCTACCACATGCATGCACTTTTCATTGCAGAAAACCCCTACCCTCCTTACATATTTCAAACTTCCTTCCAATCTCTTGAAACACCAACAGCAATTAAAAAATATAGAAATAAATTCATTGCACATGCAGAATTGGAAGTCATAGCAGAAAATTAGGGAAGAATTCTGTATTAGTCTCAATTTGTCTGTCTTTATATAAATCAATCTCTCTAAGAAATAATATTTTATAGTAAGATTTTTTAACACAATCTACGCTTTGATTTAAATTTACAAGCATTATTTGCATAATATCTGTTATACTTCAATTGATGGATTTAATAAAAATCATTTTCTTTATGAGTAACCACTTTTATTATGTTCGTGATTTTGAAATTTGAAGGCTTACTCTTTTTACTTTGTATTAATGAATTTAAAACTAATTAAATTTGGTGTGCAGGTCATGGATTACTCGTCGCTACCTCATTTTTGCAGAAGAGAAGGCTCCGGATCATCCAGACATTCAGAAACTGGAAGTGAAAATTGCTATTCTTTGGATCATCCCTTCCATCAAGAGCTCTACAACCACATCAAGCAGCAAGCCAGACTCCGTGAAGCTGTTGAACCCATCAAACACGGCTCGTTTCATGTGGATTTTCCAGAACCTCCTGATGATGAAGTAGAGATTGCCAAGAATATAGAGTCAGAGTTACACATGTTTGAGAACGGCAATGGTGTCTAATACGTCAATACTTTCTTTTAGATTACTGTTGAGACCTCTAAATCAGAGATCTTTTGCCTGTACAACAAATGTAGAAGTACTCCACATCAGAATTACTTCTATCAGGAATCGGCCTACTTAGCATTGTTTACTTATGTTTAGAGAAATTAAGTGGTAGTTGATTAAATGCTAATCCCAGCTTTACATCGTGTCATAGTACAAGAGATCAATATCAGATGTAATATTTTATCCTCGTGTTTCTTTTAAATTTATGGCCTTCATATTTTTTATTTTATTTTTCTTTCCCAGCTCAAATATACAATACTAATTCATAATCAAAGCATTATTGAGCGGCATAAGTGAAACACCGTATGATTTATGTCCCGCACTTCAAAACGTTGTCCAGCTTTGCATTATTATGCATAAAGAAAAGCTTCTTAGTTTTTCCTTGGAATGTATAGGAGCCACAAAGCTGTTTATTAAGGGCCCTAAGGACCAGAAAAATAAAACAGTAAGAAATTGCATTTGCACATCCAATTTCTCTTCGGAAGATGGAGACATCTACGCAGTTTCCGGCGTACTGAATAGTTGATAATACATAAGTGATGGCCCATCTTCCGAGATATAACTAGAAAGGCAACACAATAACGAAGTTACTTCCTTTCCCATCTACTTGTCCAAGATTTTGACTTCTATTCTGTGGTCAAAGAGACTGGTGTTAAAGAATGCTCCAATTTCTGAGAAGCATCATCGGATACAACTTTTTGTTGTTGTTGTTGTTGTTGACGCGATCTCTTCAGTTCAGTCTCAATTGCCACCTTAGATGATTCTGCCAACTCTGCACTCCACAGGGCCGCCTCTGTAGCAGCCTTTGTGTCTTCAATGGCTTTTACATTAGTTTCCACCTTTCTGTCCACTTCATTCTTTCTTGCATAGATTTGGTGAAGCTCTTCCATCGCATTTTCCTCTTTCTTTTCAACCAAAGCCTCACACTCCTTGGCCTTTGTTCTCATTGCCTCAAACTCTTCATTTGGAATCTTGATCTTACCACTGAATTTTGAGCTCGGAACTTTACTAACTTCAGATAAAATCTTGATCTCCTTAACGGCTCTTTGTTGTGCAGCTTTTGCCTCTCTAGCCTCCACCAGAACTAGCTCAAGTCTTTGCTCTGCTTCTTCAGCCACTGCCCGGGACTTTTCAGCTTCTACCTTCAGCTCTTGAGCTTTTCTCCTCATCTCTTCAGCTTCTCTTCTTGCACCTTCCGTCTCCGATTGTAGCTTCTGAATTTTCTTACTCTGTACATAGAAGATATCAGCTTCTAACTCCTCTACAGTGCTTGGTGCAGGTTTTGCCTCTCCCATTCTCCCTTGCAGTTCATCAGTGAGGTTTGCAGCGAGAACTCCCGCTGCATGTTCCTTCTCCTTCACTCCATCTTGTTCACTCCTCACTTGCTTCAATTCCATTCTGAGGAAAAACACCAGTTTGTTAAGGGAGTTCTTTTCTTCGGCAATGTCCTGGAGTGTCTTTGTGGCTTCTTTGAGCTCTGAAGTCAGAAGCCTCACAGAGTCCATCTTAGCAGCATGCAGCTTCTTAATATGTTCTTGAAGAGCCTCAATCTCAGCACTCGTTTCAGCAAGTTTGGCATCTAGATTTTCCACAAGTTCTGGATCATATTCTTTCTTCAAGGACTCCAAATTCTTTTGTACTTCTTCCTTCGCATTTGTGTAGTAACTCATAAGTTGGGCTTCCCTTTCTTCATGGGATTGTTCAGCCGCCAATTTCAATAGTTCAATCGACGCTTTCATGGTCGCAATTTCATTCGAGAGTTCACTGATTCTTTCTGAGTTTAATTTTGCCGAACGTTGAGCCTCTCCTGCTGCTTGCAACGCTGCCAGCTTTGCCCCCATAACCGCATCAAAATCCTGCTTTATCTTTGTGAGTTCTTGCTTGGAAGAATCCAATTCATTTATAGTGGTGATGTACTCCTTTCTTGCATGATCTAGTTCTCTTTTCCAGGCTTCATATCCCACGGCTTTTAGAGATAGCGTCTTCTCAAATCGCTTGGTCTGGCTTTTCACGGCTTCAGCAGCTTCCATTGCAGATTGCTTGGATTCTCTTACGTAGGCAAGCCTGGTTGTCAAAATCTGAAGTATCTCCTTGGCGCTCTCAAGATCAGAAAGTGCTTTGGCTTTCACGGCTTCAGCATTATCCACATGTTTCTTCACCTTGTCTAGTTCCTTCTGGGCCAAGATAAGCTGCGTCTCCTTTTCAAACACATTCTGCAAATTTTCAACAAAAAACATGAAAACCATTTTCTCCGACAAACATGCAAACATGTCTCATGCAATGCAATGCAATTCCATTGACATCTTATTTTCCTACGATCGAAGATATAAAAAATTAACGTTGGATTGGATGCATACCTCCGATGATCTTCTCTTGATAGAAAATCTGTCCCTTGGAATGGCTACCTCACCGAATAAACTAACAGCAGCTTTCACAGATTGGAATGGTGCCCGTGTGTCGATTTCTCCAACCTCTCCCCTTGGAGAATTCACCTTCTTGACGCCAGTCATTTTCTTTAGATCGTTTCTGCAACACAGATTGCAATGAGATCGAATTTGTATGCTAAACCGAATAAAAATTATATCTTTTTTCTGATACAAAAACGGGGAGGAATTTTTGTTACGTGACAGAAAGAAAGATGAAGCAAGAGGAGCCCCTGTGTGTTTATGAGTGGATCAGGTAGAAGTCATATAACAATAATGTTTGAAAGGAAAGGTGTTGGAACTCAGAAGAACCCTAATGAAACCAAAGGTTCCCTGAGTCCAACTTTTTCCATTTCAAAAAGTGTGGCCCTTTGAAAACAACATCCGGGATAATGGTCGGTTAAATCTGCTGGATTTAGAATCAGTTTCGCTATTTTAGGTAGAGACAGAGAAGTTTCTGGTGGGGCTCACAGCATACACCATTCGAATTACCAACCAAACATACAAAAAGGACTTTTTCCTCTGTAACATTATTCGATCATGTTTTCTTAGATGTTCGTTAGTTAGTTATTGCTGCCTCTGTATGTATCTCACATTCTAGGATTTTCTTCAACAGTAGTAAATGTTATCAACCACTTATATAGTATTTTTGCACCAGTTTTTCTCTTTAAGAAAAAATTAAAATCAAATTAACTTGTATAAATTGATTTGTGAAAATTATTTCGTATAATTTCTTTAAATCATTTTAATATTTTTGGAAATTTTGCTCAAATAGATCCTTCTGTTAAAGGAAGGTTTGGTCGTGGTTGAAGACGTCAAAGTTTTGTTAGTAGTTTATCTTATTTTCATCTCATCTTATTTCATTTGGTAAAAGTATTTATTCATTTACTCTTATAAATGTTAATTAAATAACTTTATAAAAAATAAAACCACAACAAGAGAAACATATAATTCAATTCAATTTTTTTTCAATGTCAAAAATTTATAATTATATAGTGTCTCAAATAACAATTGTACACAAGGTCAAATAATTACATCAAAAAATAAAAATGATCAATTACACTCTAAAAATAATTTACAGGATCAAATAAAAGTTAATACAAGTTTTTTTTATCTAATAAACTAAAGATATTTAGGAATTTAAAAGGGAAACACATAAAAAACTGTATTCGATCAATACAAGAATTGTTAACAAAGATTAATACAGTTTGTCATCCCTACTTCTACTTTGATTTAGAAAATTATAACTTTTAATATAATTTTATTTTATCCATACTTTAATTATTGGTATTATTTTATTAATATTAATTAATTCATGATTTCACCAATAAACTTTTAAACTAATTTTCAAACCGTAAAGATATAGTAAATGGTAATAAAAATGCTAACAATTATTGTATGTTACAAAAAAGATAAAAATATTGAATAATTTATTTCTATAATTAAAACTAAAACTATCTTTCTTTAAAGATAAAAATAAATAAAATGAAATTAAAAAAAAATCAACAGAATGTTGGCCAAACATATTTTATTTTGAAATTTACATTTAAAAAACAAAAAAACTGAAAACTTACGTAACTCTATAAAAGCCCTTAAAACTATTAATGAAGATTTTACAAACATTTAAATGACGAAGCCATCATATCAATAAAGCTGAGAGTTGTATTGTTTTTATTTAAATTATTGTGTACTTAAATATATATATATATATATATATATATATATTCTGTTATATTAATAAATATCGATATTATAATATCATTAAATTAATATATAAAATAAATTTATATTTATTAAAAATAAAGTGAAATAAAAATATATTAATAAATGAATAAAAACATGATAGAATAGTTTTGTAGTAAATATATAAAGATAACTGTTAATTTTAAAAAATAATAATTAGATTTTAAAAAATAAATTAAAAATAAATAAATAATTATGAATAGAAAATAGAAAATACTCTTTTTGTATACTTACTTTTTTATATATATATATATATATAATTATATATATATATATATATATATATATATATATATATATATATATATATATATATATATATATATATATATCACAGATATATATTTATATATATATATATATATATAGTTATAGATCGGAAAGATATCTGTAGTCATAATCATGAGGATGCATTAACTGAACACCACCTTAAAATTATTTTTTTATTAAAATTAACATGATAACTGCAAACAGTTACACTGAAACCGTTTCTTCCATTGACCAAACTTATTACATATTTTGTAATTTTCAAGAGAAAATAGTTGTATTGGTGTTGCAAAGTAATAAGATGCAAGGAGATCGTTGTCATAATAAAGAACGTCCCACAGCAACTGGCCTGCAAAATTGGAGAAACCTCAAAAAAATATTTGGTTAGAACATTTTAAGCTTCAATGAGATAAGGTAGACATCCCCAGAAAAGAATCTGATAACTACACTGTAAAGTATCAGAGAACTGAACTATGGCTAACCAAATTGAAAATGCTTACATGAGCTCAAGGACAAGAGCAGATGCTCCTCCTCCCCCATTGCAGATGGCGGCAACACCATACTTCCCTCTCTTCTGTCTCAGTACCTGAGATACAAATGAATGACATAAAATTAAGTTCTTAGTTCTTAGTTCTTCTACTCTTATCTTTGTTTGATAACAGGTGACAAGGGTGAAAGAAAATTATAAGTAACCAAGGTCACAATTTACCCCTAATAATGTGACTAAGATTCGAGCTCCACTGCAACCCAAGGGATGACCCAATGATACAGCTCCACCATGTGCATTAACTTTTTCCTGCATTTGATAGGAAGTACATGAATTATCTATTATTAAGCCATTGTTCTATGACAGGATGGAGGAATAAAAATGAAGAAGCAGCAAGATGGTCACAAAATGATTTTATTAAATAAAAAGAGCCAAGGAACTGAGGCACTTGAACACTCACAGGATTAAGACCAAGAAGCTTCTGATTTACAAGAGCCACCACCTGCATATCAGAAGTTAAGGTATCATTGGCATGTTCATTTCAATGAGTAAAATATGTGCCATATTCCTTACAGAAAAAGCTTCATTTATTTCATAATAATCTATTTGAGAAGCCTCAAGACCAGCATTTGATATGGCTTTTGGTATTGCGAGGGCAGGAGCAGTTGTAAATAGTTCGGGTTCCTGCAAAAACACTCATTCTTTAACCCTAAATATGCTCAGATTAATCAAGACCAAAGCAGGTTAACACTAACTTGTTACAGCACCTTAGCTGCATCCCCATATCCTTTTATCTTTGCAATTACGTGCAATCCAAGCTCACGTGCCTTCTCTCCACTCACTAGCACTAATGCAGCAGCACCATCACTGGAAAAATCAACAAACCAATCTATTATCAACAGACTATGCAGTTTTAGAACCTTATGATTACGGTACCAATTTTTTAGGAAAAAATGATTTTTTGACTACTAAATTTTAACAACTTTTTCTTACAATCTTAGGTGTCATTTTTTAAGTGGTTTTTCATTCTTTCTTTCTCTCATTCTCGATATTCAAAAACCACTTAGAAGATGACACCTCATGTTATAAGAGAAAGTTATCAAAATTTAATAATCAAAATATCATTGTTCATTTTTTAGTATGACACAGATATCAATTTTGTAGCAATCTTCTTGCAATGAAAGAAGGGGCATGAACAACCCTCTTAGAATTCAGGTATCAAGGAGCACATGGGAAGGGAGGAACCTTATGATAGAAGCATTGCCAGCAGTCACAGAACCCCCAACCTGTTTAAAGCTCGGTCGAAGCTTCCTTAATTTTGCAGCATCAAACTGACAAAACAAACACAAATATTGAGAAAATGTAGGAATTTCCTCTATAATACAAATGAAGAATGAAAATTTCATGTAAGATTTCGGTTACAAACTTTCAAAATGACAAAAGTTATTTGTATGTATTAACGTTTTGTATTCAACATGACAAGAACTATGGCAGTAATGGAATGCTAAATCAGTGGTTGACACTAAGACCAATAAACAAACACTCCCTGTCTTCAACTAGAGAACAAAAGAAATACAAAAGCTTGTGTATACAGATTCAATCTATCTCCTAACCAATTTCTGTATCTCTATTCGAGCACAGCAGTAGCCAAAAAATGTGATAGGAGAACCTTATAAAAATTGTAATTAGTAATTCAGGTCCATTTACTATTGGCATACGCATACCCAGTCCCACTCACACAGAATAACAACTTAAACCCAAAAATCTCCCAATATGCACCACTGACCACATGATCCATTTCGATTACTTAACATATTCGTAAATTAGTCTATTTACCTTTCCCAAACCTTCATCTGTATCAACAAGCGTGGAAGGCTTGCCTCTTCCACTGGAAACCTCAACCTGAATGTACAAAAATAATTAATTGAAAAATCAAACCAACATCACTACATAAGTTATCAACTGATTTAGATATAGGCAGGAATTCTTATGACACCGGAACTATCTCCCAGGCAAAATGACCAGCCTTCTGTGCAGATATTCCTCTCTCAAAGCTTTGAATAGCATAAGAGTCCTGGAAAATAAAACATTTTCAGGCTTCAGCTCCACAAAAATGTTCAATGAGGAGCAATAATGTTATGGGAAAAGAAGGTACAATTTTCAAATCAAAATTAGAAAAGATCAGAACTACAGGATTCTTGTTTTCCTAGAACAATCAAAAGGAGGACAGAGGTGCGAAGGAACATGGGCCCCTCCCACCTTCATGGAACAGATGTCACGATTAAGTACGGTAATTGAAGAATTTAAAGGACATTGAAGCCATCAACAAGAATGAAATGCATTACAAAATTTTGATAGGTTGTTTAACTAGAAACATTACCTGCTCATCTCTTGTTATGACATGTTGATCTGCACATAGTTCGGCACAGGCTCCCATGCCAAAGTCATTATAGACATCCCAAAGGCCATCTTTGACCATACCATCAATGACAGTATCGTGTCCATACCGAGATCCTTTCCTGTTTAGACAAACATATGCAGAATATGGAGACACAGCGTCAATAACTATCCAAAAAACTGTAATGGTGGTCCGACTTCATCCAATGTTTAAGCACTTAAGAAACTAAAGTTAGGTGGCATAGACTATTTAATGAAGCACCACAACACAAGAATATTGATTTCAAGGAAGCTAAAGTAAAACTATTCTTCCATCATACGAGCTGATTTCATCAGATTTCAAAATTATCATCTTTTATATGATAATAACCTCAACTTTATCAACATTTGATTAAAGAAAGGAAACCTGGCTGCTGCAAGGTACTTAGGTGAATTTGACATGCTTTCCATACCACCAGACACAACAATATCGTTGAGACCCTGTTGTATGGTCAGTGCTGCAAGCATGGTAGCTGCAATGAAAAAGACGAGACCATGATTTCACCGTAATCCACATGAAAAAAAAAAATCCTATATTTAAGGTGGAATACCCTTCCAAATGAACCAACAAGAAACCATACCTTTCATCCCCGATGCGCACACCTTGTTAATAGTGGTGCAGACTACAGATGTAGGTATTCCTGCACCTAATGCAGCCTGTCTTGCAGGAGCCTGCCCTAAATTTGCACTAAGAACATTCCCAAAGAACACCTCTTGCACAAGCGATGGATCAACATTTGCTCTCTTGAGAGCATCTGCATATTCGTATATCAACTTAAAACATAACACAGGAGTAGGAGCAAGAACTTGCATATATATTTGCTGACTTCTCCTCCTATTAATTGAAAGTGGCAAGGGTAGTGACCAAGAATTGAAAAAGGGGTAAAGTAAAGGAAAATGGCATGGTGATTTACTCTTAATAACAATTGAGCCTAACTCTGTAGCAGAAAGAGACGATAGGGAGCCAAGCAAACCGCCCATTGGCGTCCGAGCAACGCCAACAATACAAACATCTGTACCAACAAATTCACACAGATGACCAAAGTTAAATGCATTCTTATCAATTCTGTTTCCATCAAAGGTTGTCCATCGTCACACTACATGATGAATACATAAAATCAGTATGCCGAGGACATAAAAAGAAGCACGCAAGTTGTGATTTTAAGAGAAGCCGTGAATTGATAAATGATGATTGAAAACAAGCTTCAAAGTTGCAGCTAAAAAAACCTCGGGATTTTACAGAAGACATGGGCAGCGTCGAAATTGTGGAAGAAACAGGAAAGATAGCCTTTTGATCTGAACAAAAAAAAAAAATTAATTATATGATAAGAAAAATGATGACGCAGTTAGTTTTATATAACAAAATACAAAGAGAAAGAGGTGAAAGTACGGATCACAATGGAATACGCAACTCACATAACAGTGACAACAGAGTATTGTGAAGTAAGTAAATTAACAGCCATAATCATACACATTTACCACTATTTCATTTATACCTATTAAACACTTTCTTTTCTTTTCTTTCTGATCTCCTCTTATCACATCCTATATCTCATAAATCCAAAAATTTCTATATGAAGTGTTGATGAACAGAATGCGCATCAATCATTTTCCAACTAAGAAACAAGAAACGAAAAAACAAATTCTGGTTTTGCTGGAAAATTTAGGTCCTAACAGAGGGCCCACTTCCCATGCATCCTCATCCTCGCCACCTATCTCTATCTATCTACATTTTAGGATTAGGATTAGGGTATGGTGCGCTTGGATTATTTAAATGATATTAACTTAATATGAATATGCTTACTTAATTATATGTTTCAATAAATCAATATTATCTTAAAGTTCTACTATTTTTGTATGGTTATCTTTATGAATTTGTAAAATAAATATAATATATTATTAAAGCAAAAAATAATTTTATTGCATGCATTTTATCATCAATAAAAGAAATAAAAGATATAATTAAATTTCAAATACTCATAAATTTGATATTTTTAAATAAGTTCTTATTGATTTAGTTTTAATTTTTTAGTGCCTATATTCTCACACCTTTTAATTAAATAATTATTGTTTAATTTTTTCATTAATTATTAGGTTATGTGATTATTATTTTACTATGTATGTCATTTTGGTTACTTGTTCTTACATGTTATGTGGAATGTAAGATTATTAGAGATGGCAAATAAACCCGTGTCCGTGGGTATCACCCGAACCCGTCCCCATTTTGACGGGGAATCCCCGCTTTGACTGGGTATGGGTATGGGTATGGGTAATACCCGAAATTTTCAACTGG